>Ga0364866_10178_pt1 | contig 46450 bp, 23 predicted proteins | sample ExccelAu500001D3_3_FD_206913 | JGI IMG/M metagenome (GOLD analysis project Ga0364866, IMG submission 206913) | Enriched cells from Trout Bog Lake Hypolimnion, Wisconsin, USA - BchlTB.Aug13.5000.01.D3 | ecosystem: Environmental > Aquatic > Freshwater > Lake > Hypolimnion/Profundal zone | place...
GCAAAAAATTGAATTCGCAGATGAAAAGAGTCGGGTTGGGTTTGTGGGCGGGTGTTTTGGCCCCCGGCGCCGCGTTCGCGTGCGCCTGCGGCTGCGGGGTGTTTGAAGTGGGCACCAGCTATATGCTGCCAGAAGGCCCGGGCGGCATGGCGTTTCTGAATAACGATTTTCAGGATCAGAACCAGAATTGGAGCGACAATTCCAAGGCTCCGGCGGCCAATAACACCGACAAGGAAATCCGAACGGACTTCTTTTCGGTCGGATTGGAATATATGTTCAACCGCAGTTGGGGGGTGGAAGCCGAAATGCCGTTCGCCTATCGGGATTTCAAAACGATCAGTGCCGCCCCCAACAATCCTCTCACCTCGGTGGAATGGTTTTCCCCGGGTGACCTGCGCCTCAAAGCCGTCTATACCGGGTTTTCGCCCGATCTGTCCAGCGGCCTCACTTTGGGGTTGCGATTGCCCACCGGCAGCTTCTCCCATGAGAATACCTATGACGACGTGGATCGGGACTCCCAAATCGGCAGCGGCAGCACGGATATCTTGCTGGGCGGTTTTCACCGCGGGAATATCGGTCCCAGCATGAAATGGGACTGGTTCATGCAGGCGGAGGCGGATCTGCCGGTGCTGACCCAAGCCGACTATCGCCCCGGCTTTGAAGCGGATGCCGCCGTCGGGCTGGATTACAACGCGTTCTCGCTCGGCCGGCTCGGGATTGTGCCATTAGCCCAAGTCATCGTTTCTGAACGGACCAAAGACTTTGGCGCCGATGCCAATTCCCCCAACTCCGGCTACACGCGGCTCTTGCTTTCGCCGGGCATCGAATTTCACCTGCACCCGGTGAAAATCTACGCGGATGTGGAAGTGCCCGTCTTCGCGCATGTCAACGGCAACCAATTGGTCGCGCCGGTATTGTTCAAGCTCAGCCTGAGCTATATGTTTTGATCATCCGTCAAAAACCCAAATGACCAGCAGTCAAAAGCCCTTCACTGACCCAAAACCCGGTAGAACTTCTGGCCGGTCTTGATGTTTGTGTCAGTGCATTGCCAGAAGCCGTTGGTGTCTGAATTGTTGGTCATCAAGGGTTGCCATTGGACTGGAGGCGTCAGATTGGTGGCGGATTGCAGGATGTAGGGATAATTCGGCGTGCCGGTGCATTGCATTTGCAGTCCCGTTGCGAGATTTTGCGCGGAGAAGATTTGCGGCGGCATAAATACTTCCAGCGCCGCCATGACGCTGGTGACGCTGCCGTAATTGTTTGTCACCACGACAAAATAATTGGTTGTGTATGCGCCTGTGACCACCGGCAAGGTGAAACTGGCATTGGTCGTGCCGGACAAAAGCGTACTAACGATGGGCGACGGGTTGTCAATTTGGATCACCGGTGGCGTATAGTAGGCGTAGCCAAATCTGGTCATTTGAATGGCTGTAACCACACCGTTATCAACCACGGCCGTTGCACTGGCTCCGCTGCCGCTACCACCCACAAATTGCACCTGTGGCACCGTTGCATAGCCCGATCCACCACTGGTAATGGTGGCGGAAAGCACATGTCCCAGCGAGACGTTAGCCACGGCGGCAGCGCTGCTGCCGGAACTGGTGTACCATTGATAATCAAACGGCGCGTCACCGGAAACGGCCACATTGAAACAGGCAGAACCACCATTGCTCACTGAAATATTGGCCGGCTGGATTGTGATGCTGGGAGGCATAAACACGGTTAGCGATGCGATGTTGCTCGTCACACTGCCGAAAGGGCTGGTGACTACCACGGAGAAATTGCCATCATTGGTGGCGCTTAACCCATTCAACGTCAGGTAGAGTGAATTGGTTGGGAGACTGTATGCGAGCAATGCTTTGTTGGTGGTGACATTGTCCAGCGTCAAAGAGGGAAATCGGCCAAAGTCAACTTTGCGTATGGAGCAGTTGGCGTAACCTGCTATAAATAGGTTGCCATAATAATCGACCCCGACGCCGGTTGGTTGCCAAACAGCGGCATTAGTAGCAGCCCCGCCATCACCAAGAGGACTGTCGCTGCCGAAGCCGGCTACAGTAGTTATATTTCCGTTAGCTCCTACCATGCGAATCCGGCTATTGAGATAGTCGGCGATGAATATATCGTCATAAGTATCCACGGTTATGCCAATGGGGTTTACTCCAGCATTCGTAGCAGCTCCTCCATCTCCCGAAAAGGGGGTGGTGCCATTGCCTGCGACGGTGGTGATGATTCCATTCACATCCACTTTCCTGACACGATAACCGCTGTCAGAAATAAACAAATTCGTCGAACCATCTACGGCCACGGAACAGGGTGAAGTTAACCGCGCATTCGTAGCGGCGCCACCATCTCCAGAAAAACCGGCAGTGTTAGTTCCCGCTACGGTTGTGATAAGACCATTGACACTAACTTTGCGAACCCGGTTGTTTAATTTATCAGCAATGAACACATTTCCACAGTTGTCTACGGCCACACCCGAGGGGTAGGACAATTTGGCGTTGGCGGCTGGTCCGCCATCCCCGGAAGAACCGGCGGAATTTGTGCCGGCTATAGTGGTAATGACTCCATTAGTATCAACCTTTCGAATTCTATTGTTGGCGGTGTCGGCAATGAAAAGATTGCCGGCAGCATCCACTGCCATGTTATATGACTGATATGTGGGCGACCCACCATACAGATATAACGCGGCATTTGTGGCCATGCCTCCATCACCGGAATAACCATAACTACCATTCCCCGCAACGGTTGTGATGATACCATTGGTATCTATCTTGCGGATTCGGTTGTTGTCGGTGTCAACAATGAAAATGTTCCCCAATGCATCAACGGTTACGCCCGTTGGGAAATACAGAAGCGCATTGGTTGCTGGCCCGCCATCACCAGAAAACCCCGAACTGTTATGCCCCGCAATGTGGGTGATGATATTATTTTGATTTGGCAGATTCGTACCGTTCAACTGCCATTGGTAGGTGAACGGTCCGGTGCCGGTAACGGCCACCTTAAAAGAGGCATTGCTTCCGTTCACCACAATTTGATTCGTGGGTTGTGAGGTGATGACCGGCTGCGCCAGGACGCCAAACGCCTGGAACAGCACCGCCAATATCAGGACGGCTTTTTTCATGCCCATTTTGTATAACAGCAATCCGCTTTTTGTCAATCCAATTGCTGCACCAGCCTTCTTTTGGGGGATGGGGGCGTTCCGCCACGCCGCTGGGTAACGCATCACGCAGCATGTATTGTACACCGTCCGTCACGCAACAGCGCACAAATTTCCCTGACCTTCATTCCTCTGACAATCCCAGTTTGGGGTCGCGCTTGGCTATTCTCCGGCGGGCAAGCCCAGTCAGGGGAATGTTGGTCAGGGGAATAAAAGCAAATTCCCTTGCCCTGCATTCCTCTGGCAGTCCCTGCTTGCGTCCGCGATTTTGCTTCGTTGCCTCTGTCCCGTACTGGAAATCATTCTGATCGCCGATTCCCAAACGCCAAATCGGCAGAGCGTCGCATCTGCTTGGAGTTCGCAGACGCCGGATGGCAGGATGGATTCAAGAAAACGCGAATATAGGGTTGGGGACGGCTCGTCCCCACGGTTTCAGTTTTGGGGGCCTGCATTTGGGGACAAGCTGTCCCCACCCCTATTCTTGACTTTCCTACGACCGGGATTTCGAGAAGGTGCCGGACATCACAGCATTTTCGCCCGTGGACTGGCTGCAAAAAGGCCGCACGTTGCTCAAATAGAGCGACGGGACCTTCAGGGACCGTCCTCTGCCGATCCAATCTTCTCTCTGCTCTCTTCGCTCTTCCGCCGCCGTTTCGTAATCCGTGGTCAGTCAACTTTGGGAGGGGGCTGGTCGCCAAAAGCGGTGGCGATGGTTTCGGGTTTGGGTGGTGGCGTCAGCAGGCTGACCACGGGGACGACCAGCAGCGGCAGGAACATGGCAATGGCGCCGGCGACGGGCACCGCTGATTTGCCCCATAACCAGAACAACCCCACGGCGGTGCCGACGCCGGAGATCATGCCGGCATAGGCGCCGGCTTTGGTCGTCCGCCGCCAAAACAACCCGTACAGATACGGCGCCAGGAAGGCGCCGGCCAACGCACCCCAGGCAATCACCATCAGGTTGACAATCACATCCACCTTGCGCACGGCGATCAACAGCGACAAGATGACAAACGCGGCGCACAGCACCCGCATCAGGATCATGGTGGATTTGGCCTTTGCCTCCCGTTTGCCGAAGGCGCCGTAGATATCAATCGCGATGGCCGAGCTGCTGACCAGCACGAGGGATGACAGACTGGACATCGAGGCCGAGAACACCATCAGCAGGATGATGAGCACCAGCCATTGCGGCACAAAACTGGTGATGAAAAAGGGCATCAACAGGTCGAGGTTTGGCTTGTGGGTGGTTCCGTCCAGGATGGGCGCGAGGTCCGTGCCGGGGTTGGTGAAGAACAGATGCGTCAACGCGCCGCTGTAATACGCGCCAAACGACATGAACAGGGCGAAGACGGTGGCGATGGTCATGGCCCGCTTCACGTCGGCTTTGCTGCGAATGGAATAAAACTTCTGCACCATCTGCGGCAAGGCCCAGGGACCGAAGCTGGTAATCAGCACGAGCGAGAGCAGGGTCATCCATCCGGGGAAGGCTGGACCGGTCGGCGGCGGCGGCGCGTGCAGACCAGGCATGTATTTGGGATCGAGCAGGGCGGTGAACGACGCCCCCAGCCCGCCCTTCATCCGCACGAGCAGCAGCAGCATGGTCAACACCCCGAAAAACTCCACGATGCCGCGGATGAAGTCGCTCACGGCCACCGCGAAATAGCCGCCCATGACGAGATAGACGCCGGTCAATGCGGCGAGGAAAACGAGGGCTTGGTTATATTCCAGCCCCATGGTCTTTTGGAACAGATAGCTAAGCCCCATGTAAACGGAGGCCGAATAGGGCACCAGAAACACGAAAATAATCACCGCGGAGATGATCTGGAGCGGCCGGCTGTCGTAGCGCGCCCGGAGGAATTCCGGCATGGTCAGGGCGTTGAGGCGGACCGTCATGTCACGGGTGCGTCCGGCGAGCACCAGCCAGGCCAGCAGGGTGCCGATGAAGGTGTTGCCGAGGACGATCCACATCGTCTGAATGCCGAAGCCCCAACCGAGGCGTCCGGCGTAGCCGATAAAGAGGACGGCGGAGAAGTAGGTGGTCCCGTAGGCAAACGCGCTCATCCACGGACCGAGCGTGCGGCCGCCCAAGAAGAAATCGCTGACGTTCTTGGTGCGTCGCATGCACCAGTAGCCGATGGCGAGCATGACGAAGACGTAGAGAACCACGAGCGAGATGTAGATGATGGGGTCCATAAGGTGGGCAGTATTACGCCGGATTTGGCGGTAGCAACGCAAGCAGATTAGCGAGCGGACCAGCAAGTATCAGGGAATCATAATGTGCGGATAAGAACAGTTATGCTGCGACCTACGCCAGCAGAAGGCTGGGGATATTGAATGCGCGGATGCGCCGGGCGCGGCTACAAGGGTAATTCCTGTTGTGCCAAGACGCGGTAGCCGTGCTGTTGCAGGACCTCCCGGGCCAGGGCATGATCGGAGACTTCAATCACCAGGAAGGCGCGGTTGTTCGCGATGAAACCGGAGGCGTTGTCGAGGTTGATGTGTTGGCTGGCCAGGCAAGCGGCGATGGCATGCAATTCGCCGGGGTGGTCGGGAACTTCAATGGCCAGCGCGTCCACCAATTTGGCGATGAGACCTTCGTGTTTGAAGGCCTGGCAGGCCATCTCTGGATCACTGACGAGGAACTTCATCACGCCATACGGGCCGGTGCTGGCCACGGCGAGCCAGCGAATGTTAATGTTGGCGTGGGCGAGAATTTTGGTGAAATGGGCGACCTGCCCCGTTTTGTTCTCGGCAAAAGCTGCCACCAGTTTGACGTCGTTCATGGGGTTCTCCGTGGGTTTATAGCTTGCGGTGGTCAATCACCCGCGTGGCCTTGCCATCGCTCACCGGCAGCGAGCAGGGCGGCAGGAGTTCGATCCGGGGTTTGACCAGGATTTCCGCGCGCAATTTTTCGGCCAGATGATTCTGCAATTTCATCAGTTGCTCCACCTCGGCCGCGAAACCGGCTTCCGCCAGTTCCACCTTGATCGTCATCTCATCAAGCCCCTCCAGCGCGATCTGATAATTTCTGCCCACCCCCGGCTCCGCCATCAGGACGCGCTCGATCTGCTGGGGGTAGATGTTGACCCCGCGTACGATGAGCATGTCGTCCGAACGGCCGGTGATGCGGTTCAGGCGGCGATGCGTTCGCCCGCAGGGGCAGGGCGTGGCGAGGAGGGAGGTGATATCGCGGGTGCGGTAGCGGAGCAAGGGCATGGCCTCGCGGCAAAGCGTGGTCATGACCAGTTCCCCGGCCTCGCCCTCGCGCACCGGCTGGCCCGTTTGCGGGTCAATGATCTCCGCGAGGAAATGGTCCTCCCACAGATGCATGCCGTGCTTGTGCTCGCACTCGAATGCCACGCCGGGGCCGTTCATTTCCGAAAGTCCGTAGGAGTTGTAAACGTCCAGGCCGAGGCCGGCCTCAATCTTACGGCGGGTTTCCTCGGTGTAGGGTTCGGCGCCCACGAACGCCTTGCGCAAGGCCAGATCGCGTCGGGCGTCAATCCCGTGTGCTTCCAGAAACGAAGCCAGATAGAGGGCGTAGCTGGGGGTGAGATGGACGAACGTCGTCCGAAAATCCTGCATCAGCATCAATTGCCGTTCGGAATTGCCCGGGCCGGCGGGAATCACCAGACAGCCGACTTTCTCAGCGCCATAGTGGGTGACCAGCGCGCCGGTGAACATGCCGTAGGTCATCATGTTTTGGAACACGTCCCGCTGGGTGACGCCGGTCATGACAAAGGACCGGGCGCACAGCTCGGCGGCATTGTCCACGTCCTGGCGCGAGAAGAACAGAGCCTTGGGCTTGCCGGTGGTGCCGCTCGACGTATGTAACCGGAGGGCATCGTCGTAGGGAACCGCGAGCAGACCAGTGGGATAATTGGCGCGCAAGTCGGCGCTGGTGGTGAACGGCAGGAGGCGCAGGTCGGCCAGCGAGCGGATATCGCCCGGCTGCACGCCCAGCTCCGCAAATTTCTGTTGATAAAATGGCACGTGCGCGGCCACGCGGCGGACGGTTTCTTGCAGGCGGTGAAGCTGCAACCGCTCCAGTGCGGCGCGCTCCATGGTTTCGATGGCTTGGTCCCGGAACCTGGCAGTCTGGCTGGTGCGGTGAGCGCGCGGAGGCATGAACCCTTCCACCGGCGCCGGCTGGTCTGGCAAATTTAAAGTGTGCACATGCTTGGATCGTGTTCAAAACTTCCGCACCCAGGAAATCCATCGTGCTCCGGCGGGTATCCCGTTCGCAGAATCGAAATAGAATTGGGAAGAAATCCAAGTCTGTCCAGCCTGAACCACGGTACCCTCGCAGATAGCAGGTGATTTAATGAAAAGAAGTACGTTTGCCTAACCGGTGCAAATGTTTTGTGAACACAAATTTTTCATCCTCATCCTCATCCTCATTCTCGAATTTTTCGGTTTACGATTTCGAGGACGAGGACGAGGACGATTTGGTGGCGGCGTTAGCCGCGCGATGTGCTTTCGTGGCAGTTCAATCCCGGACAGGGCGGATTCAAGAATAGGGGTGGGGACCGCTTGTCCCCGGACTCAGGCGCCCAAAACTGAAAACGTGGGGACGAGCCGTCCCCACCCCTCTACTCGCGCTTGCTTGAATCCGCCCTGAATTTCAGGATTCTGGTGAAAACCGTCTTGGTGAAAACCGTCCTTGTCATGCCCGGTTCTTTTTGCTTCCTTTAACCGGAATTTAAGCCGCTGCGAATGACATGCCTTTGCCTAAACGACAACTCTTGAGTGGCGACGAAGCCATTGCGCTGGCCGCGCGTGACGCCGGCGTGAGCCTCGGCGCCGGTTACCCCGGCACGCCGTCCACCGAAATCCTGGAACGCTTTTCCGAACTGGGCGGGCGTGGCCAGTGGTCGCCCAACGAAAAAGTGGCCCTGGAAGTCGCCATCGGCGCGGCTTTTGGCGGCGCCCGCGCGCTGGCGACCATGAAACATGTCGGCCTGAATGTGGCCGCCGATCCGCTTTTCACCGTGGCTTACACCGGCGTGCCGGGAGGCTTGGTGATCATTTCCGCGGACGATCCGGGCATGGCCTCGAGCCAGAACGAGCAGGACAACCGCCGTTATGCCGTCGCCGCGGGCCTGCCGCTGCTCGAACCGTCCGATTCGCAGGAAGCCTACGATTTTCTGCTGGCCGCGTTTGAAATTTCCGAACGGTGGAAACTGCCGGTGATCTTGCGCGCCACCACGCGGGTCTGCCACAGTTACACCGTCGTGCAGCCGCGCCGTCCGAACGGGGCGCCGCCGGCGCCGAACTTTGCGCGCGATATTCCTGCGCACGTGATGATTCCCGCCAACGCCCGCCCCGCCCACAAACGGCTGCGGCAGAAGCTCGCCGAAATCGCGGAATGGAATGAAACCTGTGCCCTCAATGGCGTGACTCAAGGCGATGACCAACTCGGCATCATCACCTCGGGCATTTCCTTCATGCACGCCCGCGAAGCCGCGCCGGAAGCGACTGTGCTCAAACTCGGCTTAACCCATCCGCTGCCGATCAAACAGATTGCTGCGTTTGCCCAGAGTGTGCAACGGTGCCTCGTCCTCGAGGAAGGCGACCCGTACCTCGTGGAGGCCATCCGCGCGGCGGGAATCAAGGTGGACGGCAAGGCGGAGATGTACCGTTTTGGCGAGCTTAGCGTGCCGCGGGTGCGGCGGATTCTCAAAGACGACGTCAGCCCCGAACCGGCGCCGCCGCCGGGCAAGCCGCCGCAATTGTGCGACGCCTGCCAGTATCGCCTGGTGTTCGAGAGCCTGCGCCAGCGCGACTGCATTGTGGCGGGCGACATCGGTTGCTACACGCTGGGCGTGCTGAAACCCTTTGAGGCCATGGATTTCGTCGTCTGCATGGGCGCCAGTCTCGGGGTGGGCCTGGGGTTGCGTCACGTTTTGCCGCCGGAACAGGCGCGACGCGTGGTCAGCGTGATTGGCGACAGCACGTTTGTTCACAGCGGCATCAGCGGGCTGGTGGAGATGGTTTACAATCCGCCGGCAGGCGGACATGTGCTCATCATTCTCGACAATGGCACCACCGCCATGACCGGCCAGCAGGAAAATCCCGCCACCGGCCGGAAGCTCGACCATCAGCCGACCCATAAACTCGTGCTGGAAGACCTGGCCCGTTCCCTCGGGGTGAAGCGGGTGCATGTGGTCGAACCGCGCCTCGGCGCGAATGAATTCGAACGCCTTTTGGATGAATGCCTCGCGAGCGGGGAATTGTGCGTCATCATCGCCCGGCGGCCGTGCCTGCTCATCGTCAAACGGCTGCGCGAATTGGAAGCGTGCGAATGCGAAATGGAGGCGGCCCCATGAGCGACCAACTGATCAATGTGGTGATAGCCGGTCTCGGCGGCCAGGGGGTGCTCAAAGCCTCGGACATTCTGGCCGACGCGGCATTGCGCACCGGCCTGGACGTGAAGAAAAGCGAGATATTGCTGTTGTCACAAAAAGTCTGATCTTGTTGGCATCAATTCTGGTGGTTGCGGCGAGGTGGGGCGGGATGCCATCTGTTGTGGTCTCCGTTGCTTTCGGCTTTGATGACCGGAACCGTCAAGGCGCGGGAATGCTTTCGCCGGGAAAATGAATCCACCGAAATCGCCACGGGGTTGCTGTTTGGTCGGCGAGGATTTCAAGATGGGGTGGTTGGCGCGACCAATGCGGTCTATCTGGATGGTGGAGCCTAGGGGATTCGAACCCTTGGCCTTCTCATTGCGAATGTGAGGATCACGCCTGTAAACATTGCTGTTTGTGATGCGGAAATAAAAAGTGCCGATTAGCGCCATGAGCGCGAGCGGATTTGGCGGCGCTCCTCGGGAGAATTGAGGGATGCAATCTCGCGCCAATCCTGGAGCTCTTTTTGCGGAACAACCCGCCATCATACCGTTCCTACACGCCACCACGCATTTTTCGGCCAACCAATTGTTCGTAACACAAGTGTTGCTGGTTTGACATGTGAACGTCTTTAAGCTCGGCTAGAGTTTTTTCAAGTTGATTCAACATTTCCATGTGAGCGGGCTCTTCCGCATTCAGGCCGCTGCCGGCCAAGGCGGTATCGCGCCAGGAATCTCCCGGTTTGCCAGCCAGATTTTCAATCCGATTCAATTGTTTAAACATTCATAAAAATTCATGAAACCATCCAGCTTAAAAAAAATTCCCCTGTTCGCGCTGCTATTCGCGAGTGTATTTGGAATCACGTCCGTGCGTGCCGCCAACGGCACTTGGACCGATTTAAGCGGCGGCAGTTGGGCAACCAGTGGCAACTGGAGCGGCGGCACCATTGCCACCGGCTCGGGCAACACGGCGGATTTCAGCACCCTGACGCTGGGTTCAGCCCCCACCGTGACGCTGGACGGCGCGCAAACCATCGGCAATTTGAGATTTGGTGATGCCGGCAATGCCTACGGATGGACGTTGAACACCGGCAGCGCCGGGCCGTTGACGCTGGCGGGTACGCCCGTCATTATCGTGAGCAACCAAACCACCACCATTGGCCTGGTTTTGGCCGGCACGGTGGGCTTGGGCAAGGGCGGACCCGGCACCCTCGTGCTCACCGGCGCGAACACTTATACGGGCACGACCACCATCACCAACGGGACGGTGACCTACAGCGGCAGCGGGTCGTATAGTGGCGGTTCCAGCGCCAACCTCAACGTCGGCGGAGTCACCGGCAGCGGCGTCTTCAACATGAACAGCAGTGGGACGGTCAGCTTCACCTCCGGCACGCCAAACCTCGGCGGCACCGGCGGGGCCACGGACACAGGGGCGGGCGCATTCTACATGAACTCCGGCACCGCGAACTTCTGCCTCACCGGCTATTATTTGACCTTGGGCGATGAAGCGCCGGCCACGCAAGTTTCGGGGATGGGCACCGGTGCAGGCTTTGCCTACGGTTATTTGAATCAGTCAGGCGGGACGATCACAATCACCGCTTCTGCCGGCGCCCGGGTGGGCGGTGGCGGGGTGGGAGTCTGGTATCAATCGGGTGGCGTCCTGACCTGTCCGCGCTACTTTGCCGTTGGCGGGAACGGCACCCAGGGTGGCAACGGCATTTACACCATCGTCGGCGGCACGGCGACGATTGGCGCCTCTGGCTATTACACAATATTAGGGGGCAAACCCAACGCAATTGGCATTATGAACTTGGGCACCGAGGCGGGTGGAACCGGATCTTTTACGGCCGGCAACGCGAATGGCGTGATGTTTCTTTCCGACGCCAACGCGACCAACGGCACGTTGAATCTGAACAGCGGCACGCTGGTGATGAATGGACCGATTCAGCGCAGCACCGCGAATACGATTCTGTCCCACACAGCCAACGTCAACTGTAATGGCGGCACCGTGCAGGCGGCGGTCGGATTACCCAGCCTCTTCACGACGAATTCGGGCATGACCATCAAACTGTATAAGGGCGGCCTGACGATTGACTCGCAGACCTATAATGTGACCAATATTGCGGCCCTTCAGAACGCGCCGGGGAATGGCTTTTATCCGTCAGGCGGAACGCTGGCGATTTCCAGCGGTGGCGGCAGCGGTTACGTGGGCGCGCCCTGGGTGAACGTGACCACGAGCGCCGGGGGGCAAGGCTCGAACACGATGGCGATTGCCACCTTGTCGGGCGGGGCGGTGAACAGCGTGGCCATCACCTGTCCGGGCGAGAATTATCGGGCGGGTGATGTGTTGAACTTTGCCTTCATCAACGGGGGCGCGGTTACGCCGGCGACGACTTACCAATACACCATCCAGCCTGCCGATCTGGCGACCAACACTGGCGGCCTGACCAAAATCAGCGCCGGGTCGCTCACGTTGTCCGGGGCCAGCACCTATAACGGCGGCACGATTGTCAGTGCCGGCACGCTGTACGCGAACGCTGCCGGCGCGTTGGGCAGTGGCAATGTCACGGTGAACAATGGGGCCACCTTGGTCCTGACCAACGGCTCGGGCCTCAATTACATCAATTCCGGCGCCAGTTTGGTGGTGGGCAGCGCCGGGGTGGTACGGCTGGGTTACAGCGGCACCGACACGATTAATTCCCTCTCCTTGGACGGTGGCAATACTTTCAAAACTTCGGGCACTTGGGGCGCGGTGGGATCATCCGCCGCCAATCAGTCCAGTCAGTTCACCGGCACAGGGATTTTGAGCGTGGTTCCGGGCCAGGTGGCCACGGTGACCTTGAATTCATCCGTCAATCCCTCCATTTACAGTCAAACCGTCGTGCTGACAACCTCGGTGTCCGGCGGCAGCGGCACGCCCACCGGAACGGTCAATTTTATGGATGGTGCAACGACCCTGGCCACGGTCACTTTGAACGGGGCCGGTCAGGCGGCCTACACCAACACCAGCTTTGCGTTGGGTTCCCATTCCCTCTCGGTGGCTTACAGTGGCGATCACACCTATGCTCCCACAATCTCCTCGACGCTGACGCAAACAGTGAACGCGGGCACGGACTTATGGAGCGGTACGGTCAGTGGCGTTTGGGACATTAATACCACTGCCAATTGGACAGTCTTGGGCAACCCAGTGACGTATCAGGATGGCAGCAATGTGCAATTGGATGACACGGCGACCGGTACCACGGCGATCACGCTCAACACCACGGTCAATCCACTGAGTTTGCTCGCCACCAACAGTGGGCTCGCCTACTCAATCACGGGCACGGGCGGCATTGCCGGAGCCGTCGGTTTGAACAAGCTCGGAACCAATGTGTTGACCCTGAATACAGCCAATTCCTATACCGGAAACACGATGATCACCAATGGTATTGTCAACTTTGGCCCCAACAGTTCGAGTTCCGGTAATGGCGGGTTGGTAGTGGGGGAAAACTATGGCCGGGCCGCGCTGAACGTGAACACTACCAACACGCTTTCATTCAGTTCTGATGTCAGTTTAGGTGGCATTACAGGCGACAGCTCCGACACCGGGGCTGGTGCGATCAATCAAACTTCCGGGACGTTTAACTCCAGCGCGGCGTACCTGGAAATCGGGACCGGCGGAGCCACTGCTTACGGGGAATATAATTTAAGTGGCGGGGTGCTGAATACGCTCAGTTCCACTGGCATTCGCGTGGGTTGCCAGGGCATAGGTGTTTGGCTCCAGTCTGGCGGCACGTTGAATTGCAGCCGCTATTTCGCGGTGGCTTCCCAAACCAGCGCCAATAATGTTGGCAGCCCGGGTTTGGCGACGTTCACCGGCGGCTCGGCCAGCATTTCCTCCTCGTATTATATTATTGTGGGCAACAAACCGGGCGCCACTGGAGTGCTGAATTTGGGTACGGAGGCCGGGGGCACCGCCGTGATCACCGATTTGTATGTCAGTGGCGGCAATGGCGGCTTGGAACTGCTATCTGATCCGGCTGCTGTCAGCGGTTTCTTCAACCTCAACAGCGGTGTGTTGCAACTGGCGGGACCGGTTTATCGCGGGGAGACATCCGGCACCGCCGGCATGAACTGGAACGGGGGCACTTTGCAGGCGGCGGCGTCCATGAACCTCATCAATCCGGCCAACGGGTTGTCCTCCGTGACGGTTTACAATGGCGGCGCGGTGATTGACTCGCAAAGCTATTCCGTCACCAATCAAGTGCCATTGGTCGCAGCCACCGGCGACGGGCTTTACCCTGCGGGCGGCGGGTTTGGTGTTACGAACGGTGGCAGTGGATATGTCGGCTCGCCGCTGGTCACGGTGAGCGGCGGTTCGGGTTCCAATGCGATGGCCCTGGCGACCATCTCCAATAGCGTGGTCAACAGCGTGGTCATCACTTGTCCCGGCCAGAATTATATGGCCGGAGACGTGCTGAATTTCAGTTTCAACTCGGGCGGGCCGTTGGTTCCTGCTGGCACCTTCACCCACACCCTCCAAGCTTCCGACTTGGCGACCAACATCGGCGGTCTGACCAAGCTGGGTTCCGGCACACTTGTCTTGACGACTTCAAACAACTATTCCGGCAACACTACGGTTAGTGCCGGGACACTGGTCTTGGCAGCCAATGGTGCTCTGGGTAGCGGCATCGTTTCCGTGGCGCCGGGGGCGGCGCTGGTTTTTGGGAATGGCGTGACGAATGATTTTTCAGGCAACTCCGGGAGTCTGGTGGTGAACAGCGGCGCCACGATTGACTTGAATTTCACCGGCATCAATAGCATCAGTTCCCTGTCGGTGGACGGCGGCAACACCTTCATCACGCAGGGAACCTGGGGGGCGGTGGGTTCGGGGGCGCAAAATCAGCTCAGCGTCTTCTCGGGCACGGGCATCTTGCAGGTGGGTTCCGGCGCGCTTTCCAATGCCGTGCCGGCGATTGTCTTCACTTCGCCAAACAACGGCGCGAACTTTTTGCCCGGCACCAACATCCTGTTCACAGCTAGTGCCACGGAAGCCGGCGGCACCATCACCAATGTTACCTTTTATTTCAACGGCGCCCTGCTTGGCTACGCCTACACTGCTCCGTACGCGATCACCTGGCTACAGGTTCCGGCAGGCACCTATGCCATGACCGCCGTGGCCAGCGACGCCCAGGGCCTCATGGCCACTTCCTCCGTGGTGAACATCACGGTGGCCTGGCCCCATGTGCCGCCGGTCGTCAGCCTGACCAACCCGGCGAACAATGTCGTGCTGGATGTGTCGGCCGGCTTGACCCTCTCCGCCACCGCTTCCTCCAGCGCCGGCACCGTGACGAACGTGGCTTTTTATCAGAACACCTTCCTGCTGGCCAATGTCCCCACCGCGCCTTACAACTTCAACTGGGTGAATCCCCCCACCGGCATTTACTCCCTGATGGCCGTGGCCACGGACGACAGCGGCGCTTCCAGCACCTCGAGCGTGGTGAACGTGACGGCCACCAATTCGCTCCAGCTTGCGACAGTGCAACAGATCAAGACGATCTTCATCATCCCGTTGGAAAACCATGACCTGGTGCAGCGGAACCCGACCGGCAGCCCGCAACAACTTTTGGGCAACCCCGCCTGCCCTTACTTCAACAGCCTGATCACGCCCGGCAACTCGAACGCGGTCCAGACCGCCTATGCCACGCACTATTATAGCGTGGCCATCAATGGCGAGCATCCGTCCGAACCCAACTATGTGTGGTCGGAAGCCGGCACGGACTTCGGCGTGCGCACGGACAACGATCCCAGCACCGGCTCGGGCAATCAGTTTGCCAACAAACAGCATCTCTCCGCCCAGATGACGGCGGCGGGTGTCCCCTGGCGCAATTATCAGGAAGACGTGGAATACAGCTCTGGCCCCACGCACAGCGCTTCTGGTTCCGGCGTTGTGGTCAACCCTTACAACGGGACCACCGAATACAACTATGGCGTGAAGCACAACCCGATGGCCTTCTTCACTGACACGCAGAACCAGAACTGCTATCCCATGACGAACTTCTGGAACGACCTGACGAACAATACTATTGGCCATTACAACTGGATTACGCCGGACCAATACAACGAAATGCACAGTGGTCTGCCGAGCGGGTACACGTACCATGGCGTCGCTTATACGGGGGATCAGGCCGCCATCGCCCAGGGTGACAACGCCCTCTCCATCATCATTCCCAAGATCATGGCGTCCCAGGCGTACAAGGATCATGGCGTGATCATCATCTGGACGGATGAAACGGAAAGCACGGACGACACGAACACGACGCTGCCATACGTGATCATCTCGCCCTTGGCCAAGGGCAACGCCTACGCGAGCACGCTGCCTTACAACCATTCCTCGGACCTCAAGACGATGGATGAACTTTTCGGGCTGGCCTACCAGACCAATGCGATTCCAGCGGCCAACCTGGACGCCCAGAACACCGGTTACAACTATGTCAGCGGCAGCAGCGCCGCCATCTATGACTTGAGCGACTTCTTCCAGGCGCCGGCGGCGCCCACGCCGGCACTGGTCGTTCAGCAGAACGGTTCAACCCTCACCAACGGCGCCAATGCGGCGGCCTTCGGCGTGGTGAATGTGGGTGCGAATGTGAGCGAGACCTTTACTGTCACCAACGCTGGCAGCGCCACGCTGGCACTTTCCAACATAGTCGCCACCGGGGCCAATGCCGCTGACTTCAGTGTCACAGGCCTCGCCTTGCCCGCCACGATTGCCGCTGGCCAGAGCGCCACATTCAACGCGGTCTTCGCTCCTTCGGTTGGTGGCGTGGAGAGTGCTACGCTGCAAATCACCGCCAATGACACCAACAACAACCCGTTTACCCTGTTCCTCACGGGGGCTGGCAATGCCGGATTGGTGATCACGAACCAGCCCGCGAACCTGACCAACTACGCTGGCACGACGGCCAGTTTCAATGTTGAGGCGGCGGCCTACGCGCCATTGTACTATCAGTGGTATTTCGGGACCAACGTGCTTGCGGGTCAAACCAACAGCACGTTGAACCTGGCCTCCGTCGGGCCGACGAACGTGGGTTATTATCAGGTCACCGTGAGCAGTGCCGGCGTCAGTTCTAACAGTGTGCCCGCCTCATTGACCGTGATCTACCAAGCCCCAAACATCGTGGGTGGGCAGGCGATGCTGACCGCGGGCGGCGGCTTCCAATTGGCGTTCTCCGGCCCGGTGGGTCAGACTTATGAAGTGTTGTCCTCGGATGACCTCACCGTGCCCCAATCCCAGTGGAACGTCGTGGGCACCGGCACCTTCGGCAACACCAACGTCGTCTTCACCGACGGCGGGGCGGCCAGTCACCCCGGTCGTTTCTACGTCATCAAATCGCCGTAATCCCAAATCATTGATCGAAATGTCGCAATCCAACACCTGATTATGAAATTATTCAATTTATCCTGGCCGATGGTGCCTGCCATTCATTCGCGGTTCGCCACCATGCTCGGAGCCTCGCTGTTGCTGGCCGGCGCCGCCCATGCCCAAACTTACTTGTGGCAAATCGGCGTGACCGACACCAACGACAGTGAGTTTGCCCTTGCGCCGGGAAGCTACACCAATTATGCGAGCGCGTTTCCCAACGACACCACCTATATCGTTGGCGTGTCCACCCCCCAAACTTCCTGGCCTTACGTCCAGCCCGGGCCGGCGGATGCCTGGGCGGGCAGCAGCCAGCATACGTTCAATGTCGTGTTTGGTCTGCAGAGCGCGCCCACCAGCACCAATGGTTTGCTGGATTTCGCTCTGCTGGACCGGGATGTGACGCCCGCCCAATTGGAGATCATGATCAACGGCCAGAACTTTTCCATCACCCTGCCTCCGGGCACAGGAGCCGCCACGCTGAACGGCACGCCCTCCGCCGGTCAGGAGTTCAAGTTCTCCGTTCCCTTCGCCGCCACCGCCCTCAAGGCTGGCGTTAATGAAGTGCAAATTACAAGCCTCTCCGGAAGTTGGTTGATTTATGATAGCGTCGGCATGGAGGCGATGACTGGCGCGGTGCTGACAAATGCGGCGTTCTCCTCTTCCGTGGCCATGTCCGCCATCACCCCTGCTGGCAATCTGATCCAGACGAATGGCGTGCTGGCCCAGCCCACGCGAATCACCCTGACGGAGACTGGCAGTGCTGCCAACGGCTTTATCCAGATCGGCAGTGCTCCGGCCACGCCCGTTTTCCTGAATGGCGTACAAACCATCACCGCTTTGGAGCCCGATGTGCCCGTTGCCACCAACCTGCTGGCGATTGTCACGGTCGGCGGCCAGGTGGTGGGGTTGCAGCAAGTGACCGTCCAACCAGTACGCCACCTGACTATCTATGTTCAGTTGCACGCCCACAACGATATTGGGTACACGGACATTCAAGCGAACATCATTGCGCTGCATGTTAACAATGTTGCCTTGGGTATCCAATTTGCCAACCAGACAGCCAATTACCCGGTGGGTTCCCGGTTCATTTGGGATCCCGAGTGTAGTTTCAGCCAGGATATGTATCTTAATAAAAACCAGGGCAATCCCCAGGCTATCGCCAGCTTCATGAGCGCGATGACCAACGGGCAGATGTGCATGGAGGGCATGTACCTCGACGAAAGCAGCGGCCTCTGCCGGCCGGAAGAATTGATCAACGCCTATCGGACTTCGTCGAAACTCGCCGATCTCACGGGTGTCCCCGTGTTGTCCGCCGAGGAAACCGATGTGCCCGGCTACACCTGGGGCATCGTCACCGCCATGGCGCAGGCGGGCATCAAGTATTTCTCGGCCGCCCCCAACAGCGTTCACCGCATCGGCTACATTTTGCAGGATTGGCAGAACAAGCCCTTTTACTGGCTCGGGCCGGATGGCCAATCCAAAGTGCTGGCTTGGGTGCCCTATGAAGGCTATCAGCCGGCGAAACTCTACGGCGGCTTTACCCAATCCTTAGTGAACGGCTTGATCAGCAGCCTCGGCGCCAATTACCCATATAATATGACCTATATCCGTTATGATTTCGTATCGGACAATGCCGTCATCAGTTCAAACATTTGCGACACGGTTAGGAACTGGAATACCACCAATGCCTATCCCAAGGTGGTCATTGCCGGGGCCGCCCAGATTTTCAGCGCCTTGGAGCAGCAATACAGCAATTCCATCCCTGTCTATTCCGGCGATTGGACGCCCTACTGGGAGGATGGCGCGGGCACCTCCGCGCACGAAACCGCCGTCAATCGCAACAACTCCGACCGCCTGACGCAGGCCGAGACGCTTTGCGCGCTGATGAGCCCCACCAATTACTCTCCGGCGGCATATTACACGGCATGGACCAACATTCTGCTCTATACTGAACACACATTTGGTGCCAGCGACAGTGTCACCGATCCGACCGATCCGAAAAATCAAACCATCTGGGCAGGCAAACAGGCTTTTACGATCAATGCCGCCAGCCAGTCCAGCAATCTTCTCCTACAATCGGAGAATACGGTTTTGGGTTCCGGTGCCCCCACCAACGCCGTGGACATCTACAACACCCTGTCCTGGACCCGTTCCGAACTCGTTATCATCCCGGCGGCACTCTCCACCGAAGGCAACCTGGTGCTGGATGATCAAAGCCAGCCGGTGGTTTCGCAGCGGCTCACGACCGGTGATCTGGCCATTATGACCACCAATATTCCACCCTTCGCCGCACGGCGCTACACGGTGAATGCCGGCGCGGCCTATGCTCCCGCCACCTACGCCGCCACCAGTTCCGCCGCCAACGGAACCTTGGACAACGGAATCGTACATGTGCAACTTAATCTCACTACCGGTGGCATCACCCAACTCACGGATTCCAGCGTTACCGCTTCCAATCTGGTCAACACCAGCAATGGTGAGAACCTCAACGATTACCAATATCAACTCGGCACGTCCATGCCCACCACTCCCACGCTCAACGGCCAGGTTACCATCACCACGGGCGAGACTGGCCCGCTGGTGTCATCGCTCACTGTCCAATCCTCCGCCCCCGGCTGCAACACTTTGAGCCGCCAGGTCGAGATTGTGGCTGGCGAGGATTATGTGCAACTCAACAATTTCGTGGACAAGACCCAGGTTGCCTCGGGCTATTACGAGAGCGTGAACTTTGCCTTCCCCTTTAATATTCCCGGCGGCAACATGTTGTTGGATCTTCCGCTGGCCGCGATGCGTCCTGGAATTGACCAATTGGCCGGCTCCTGCTTGAATTGGCTGACCATCGGCCGCTGGGCGGATATCACCAACAGCAACTACGGCGTTACTTGGGTCACGCTCGACGCCCCGCTCATCGAGGTCGGCAGCCGCACGGCCACCTTGTTCGGCAATGTCTCTGATAGCTTGTTTGCAACCAGCATTTCGCCCGGCCAGGAGGTTTATTCCTGGGTGATGAGCAATGACTGGGACACCAATTTTCAACCTTATCAACCTGGTCAAACCACCTTTCGCTATGTCCTGCGCCCCCATCGGCCTTACAATCCCAACGGAGCAACCCGCTTTGCCGTGCCTTTCAGCCATCCGCTGATTCCGGTCGCCGCCACGGCACCCACGCCTGCCTCCACGCCGCTCGTGCAGATCAATTCCACGGACATCAACGTCATCTCACTCAAGCCGAGCGAAGATGGCACGGGCGCGTTCATTGTCCGCCTCTTCGGGGCCTCCGGCCAGTCTTCCACGGTGAATTTGACTTGGGCGAACACCCCTGCCAAACTGTGGATCAGCAACACGGATGAAAAAGAAGTGACGCAGGTTTCCGCCACCGGTCCGGTGACGGTGCCCGGTTGGGGCGTCGTTACTCTCCGTGTGGAAATGCAATGATTCGAGTTGGAATGCGGGCGGCGGCCCGGCTGCCCTCGGAGTGGCCGGATTTATTTCGCGTGTTGGCGCTGGCGCTGCTGTTTGCGGCGCCAGCGCTTTCAGCGCATCCCATCTCCATTATCAGGAGCCAGGCGCTGGTGCATCGCGACCGGATGGAGGTCAGCATCGCCGTGATGCCGGAGGATTTCCTGGCCGTGTACGGCCTTTTCGCCAATGGCCAGTCCCGGATCTCCACGAATGACATCGCGGTTTCGGCGGAGAAACATAAACAGTATTTGCTCGATGGCCTCGTCGTGCGTGACGCGGAGGGGAACCGGCTCGCCGGGCGCGTCCTCAGCGTGGATCTGCCCATCCTGCCGGCGGCGGGGTTGCCCGTCATGGATCTGATGGCGACGACGATTGTTTATCATGTCGAGTATCCCCTGGCGAAGCCGCCCACGCACCTGACCTTCAAGCAGCATTTTGGCGGCGATGCGGTGGTGATTCCCTCGATTGTGTATCTGGAGGTGAGGCGGGAGGGACTGCCGCCGGAGCCGCGGTTCCAGATTCCCCGCCATGACACCGGCGTGACCATTGCGTTCAATTGGAACGAGCAATCTCGGCCCATGGCGAACGAAACCGCCGCGATACTGGCGCATGAGGCGGAGCAGCGGGAGGAAGCCATGGGAATTTCCAGTTATTCGGCGACCTACACTTTTGTTTATGTCCAGAACGACGAGGTCCGGGTGGAGTTGCTCATGCCGCTGCTGACCCTGGAAACGTGGCAGCCGGTCGCGCGTACCAACGCGGATTTCATCGAAGTGGACGAACAGCAAGCCGCGCGCGGGGCCTTCGAGAAATTCCTCACTGGACAAAACGAATTGAAAATTGACGGCGTCACGGTGAAACCGAAGTTGGATCGGCTGGATTTTTACGGGGTTGATTTCAAGGATTTTGCGATGCGCGCCGAGCCGCGGCGACTGAGCACCTGGACCGCGCGCGTGGGCGCCATCCTGACCTATTCCACGAAGGGAGCGCCGGGCCACGTGGAGTTGCAGTGGACGCTCTTCAATCGCGCCATGCCTGCGGCCAGCGCGGTCGTTTTCGCCTATGAACAGGGAGCGCGGTTCCTGTTCTCGCCGGCCACGCCCGTTTTCAAATGGAACAACCCCGGCGCCCCGCCGCTGCCGGCGGTGAATGCCATTTCCACCGGCGAGAAATCGCGTGCGGCAGTGACGGAATCGTTGCTGCGAAATGTTTATCGCGCGTTCGATTACCACAATGATTCCGATATTTACGACGCGCTGGCGCGCAGTGCGGACGGTGACTTACTGGCCGATTTGTATCTGAAAATCAAGCAGGGCCTCATCATGCAAGAACAGGGCGGCGCGGTGGCACGGGTGCAGGCGGTCAACATCATGAGTGCCGCGCCGGTGGAGGGCCGGAGCCGGGACGGATTCGCCGAGCGGGTGACCTGGCAGGTGGAGGGCACGGTCGAGCACTGGGGCCATATTCACACACGCGTCAACGAATATGCCGCCGACTTTGAAATTGCACCCGCCGCCGGAAACTGGAAAATAACCGGCTTGGATGTTTCCCGCCAAAGCCAGGTCAAAAGCGCCGTGCGGTTGCGAAAATTATGATCGCGATTGCCGGGTTGCAATTTCAATTTCCGCATTCTGATTTCCGGCTCGCGGTTCCGTCGCTCCAAATCGCCCGGGCGGAGCGCGTCGCCATCATCGGTCCAAGCGGCTCGGGGAAAACCACGCTGCTGCATTTGCTGGCCGGGATTTTGTCGCCGGCGCGGGGAACGATTCGCGTCCAGGACCGCGAAATCCATGCTCTTGGCGACGCCGCGCGCCGCGCCTTCCGGGTCGCGCAAATCGGGCTGGTCTTCCAGAGCTTCGAACTGGTCGGCTATCTCGAGGTGTTGGAAAATATCCTGCTACCTTACCGCTTGAATCCAGCACTGCGGTTGTCGCCGGAGGTGTCGCGCCGGGCGGAACAGCTCGCGCGGGAAACCGGCATCGCCCACCGACTGCGCCATTATCCGCATCGGATTTCCCAGGGCGAAAAACAGCGGGTCGCCCTCTGTCGCGCCCTGCTGCCGGAACCGCCGCTGTTGCTCGCCGACGAGCCGACCGGCAATCTTGATCCTTCGGCGAAACAACGCGTCCTGGACCTGCTGTTTCAGCAAATCGAGCGCACCGGCGCGACCCTCGTGATGGTCACGCATGACCCGGAAATCGCCGCGCGCTTCCCGCGGGTCATCAACTGCCGCGATTTCGCGGCGGAGGGCGCGCGATGAAGAATGTCCTGGTGTTGGCGCTGCATTATCTGCGCTTCAACAAAATCAAGACCGTCATCCTGGTTTTCAGCGTCGCTGTCGCGGTGTTTCTTCCGCTCGCGGTCAACCTGCTTGTGCGCGATTATCAGCGCGACCTGCTGGCGCGCGCCAACGCCACGCCGCTGGTCGCGGGTGCGCCGGGCAGCCGGCTCGATCTGGTTTTGCATGCGCTCTATTTTCGCGGCCAGCCGGCGCATGACCTGACCATGCGCGATGTGGCCGCCATCAATCAGAGCGGCCTGGCGCTGGGAATTCCCCTCCTCGAAAAACATTTCGCGCGCGGATTTCCCATCGTGGGCACCTCGCTGGAGTATTTTGATTTTCGCGGGTTGCGCGTCGCACGGGGTGAGGGCTTGACGCGCGTCGGCGATTGCGTGCTGGGTGTGGTCGTGGCGGAGAGGCTGGGGCTGAAGCCGGGCGACCATTTGATGAGCGATCCAGAAAATGTCTTTGATCTGGCCGGCTCGTATCCCGTCAACCTGCTCGTCAAGGGCATCCTGGCGCCCGCTGGCACGGCTGATGACGGAGCCATCTTCGCGGATTACAAGACCGAGTGGATCCTCCTCGGCATCATGCATGGACACGGGAACGTGACGAACCTGAACCCGAACGTGCTGCTGGGCAGCAACGCCAATAACATGGCGGTCAGCGAAGCGGTCGTGCCGTTTCAGGAAATTACCGACGAGAGCCTCATCCTGTTTCACACGCACGGCGACGAAGCCGCTTTTCCCGTCAGCGCCATCATCGTGGTGCCACACGACACGAAGTCCGCCACGATCCTGCGCGGGCATTACGAGGATCCCAAGGCGACGGTGCAATTGCTGGCGCCGAAGCAAGTGCTGTCCGAGACGCTGGACCTGGTCTTTCGGGTGAAGCGGTTCTTTGACGCGCAGGCGCTGCTGGTCGGGGTGGCGATGGCGCTGCTGCTCTCGCTCGTGGTCTTGCTTTCGTTGCGGCTGCGGCGCGGCGAAAGGGAGACGATGTTCAAAATCGGCTGCGCGCGCTGGATGACCTTCGGCGTGCAGGCGGCGGAAATGTTCTTTGTCCTGGTTACGGGGATTGCGTTGGCAGTCATGCTGGCCTGGCTGGTCCTCGCCGAATTTGGCGTTTCCAACGGGGCTTCCCGTGCCGCCAATTCACTGGTGCCGAGTGCCATTCAAACCCCGCCGCCCGCCGTTCGCGCCAAGCCGCGCGTGGCGGTCGCGAACTATCCGCTCTGGTATTTCACGAAGCGCATCGCGGGCGATCAGGTCGAACTGGTCTTCCCCATTCCGCGCGCGGACGACCCGGCGTTCTGGCGGCCGGACGCGAACGGCATCCGGCAATATCAGCGGGCCGATTTGATATTGCTCAATGGCGCGGACTACGAAAAGTGGCGGCTGACAAGCGTTTTGCCGCTGGCCAAGCAGGTCGTCACCTCCTCGCCGTTCGCGGACCGCTACCTGACCAATGGCGAGGTCATCACGCATAGCCATGGCACGGAAGGCCTGCACAGCCATGGTTTGATTGACTTCAACACTTGGATGGATCCGCGCCAGGCCAGGATTCAGTGCCAGGTCATTCACGACGAGTTGGTCCGCCTTCTTCCCGCGAACACGAAGGACCTCGACGTGAACCTCCAGTTGCTGGCCAAGGATTTGGACGAGGTGGACGCCGGCCTCGAGCGCGCGTCGGCGCCGCTGGGCCACGCCCCGTTGCTGGCTTCGCATCCAGTGTATCATTACGCTGCGCGCCGCTATGGTTGGAACCTGCAAAACGTCCACTGGGAGCCGGACGAAATGCCATCTGACGACGAGTGGCGGAAGTTTGAAAAGCTATTCGGGGAGCATCCCGGCAAAATCATGGTTTGGGAGGAAGATCCGCTGCCCGCCGTCACCGCGCGGCTCCGCAAAATGGGCATTGAACCCGTCGCCTTTGAAACCTGCGCCAGCGCGCCCGAAACCGGCGATTATCTGACCGCGATGAAAGCCAACGCCTCGCGCCTCGCCGCGCTGACGGCAAAAATCCACTAGTCCCAGGCACAGGGAATATCAATCATGTGGTGCCGATTGGCGAGTGTCATCGAGGCGCGTATAGGACAACTTGACCCTCCAGAGACGCGCCTCTTTGAGGAGCATTTCGGTTTGCATCAGGCGAGTTCGAACAACGGCAGGCCGGTGAAAATGATGAGATCCTCGCCGTGGCTGTCGGGGACCGGCGCGGGCACGCCGGCGGCGGGGACGTGGAATCCGCCTACGGCTTCGGCTTTGGCGGGTCAAGGCGGCACAGTGGCGACTTCCATTCGGGCAGGTTGATGGGGCGGGGGCGCCCAGCAGTTCGAGTCCTTTCAGGCGCCAGCCCTTTCCAGGTCTTCCGCTGGCCTCTGACAATTCGCAACGTGCCATTCTGCCGCAAACCTTTTAAGTTTACTGATAAACCTAATTTGCGGTTGTCATTCGCCCGATTTGCGGAGAAGGTTGGCGCATAGCCCACGCGACTTGTGCCGACCTGTATGTCGTCAACGCCGGGCGCAAACCAAACCGAGACAATCAACGAATATGACCACCAAAATCTGGAACCGCGTAGTTCAATCGGCTTTGATCGCCGCAACCCTCACCTTCGCCAGTCCGCTCTTGGCGGCTAACCGAATCTGGATTTTCAGCCCCGCATTGGACAACCAGTGGTCGGACGCGGGCAACTGGGGCGGCGCCGGCCCCGCGGCAAACACCGACACGGTGCAGTTCAACGATTCGTCCGTCACGAACCTGAATGCCGACCTCACGACCGTGAATAGCGTGAGTTATGACATCACCGGCCTCACGTTTGGGACCACCACCAATTCGTCGTACGTGATCACCAACGCCATCACGCTGAATGGTGGCATCAGCGACAACAGCTCGCAGTTGCAGACGATCAACGCCTCCATCGTGCTGACCAACTCGACGGCGGCGAAGACCTTCGCCGTGGCGCCCGGAGCCAGCCTGGTCATCGGCGGCGTCATCGGAAACTATCCGCTGGCCGGACAAAACAACAGCCTCGTTCTGGGAGCCAGCATGGTGGCTCCGGACGAGTATCCATCTGGGGCGGGTTTCAATTATCCGGCCATGGGCTTGGTCACTTTCAACGGCGCGTCGCCGAACACCTACACCAACACGACGACGATCAATGCCGGCGTCACGCTGCTTTTGGATTTTGCAAACCTGGCGAACCCGGTGAATCTGATCAACAATACCAATTCGGCGCTGACCTTGGGCGGCGGCATTTACAGCATCAAAGGAAAGTCTTCCGGCACCACGCTCCAGACCAATAACGGCACGCTGACCTTGAATACTGGCGGTGCAGGCGTCACGCTGGATCCCAACGGAGGCACGGGCACGGCCCTGACACTGGGCAACACTTGGACACGCAATGCTGGCTCGACCTTGAACGTGGATATTTCTGCCGGCGGAAATCTGGTGGCGGTTCCGGCCACGGTCAACGGCGTGCTGGGATACGCCACCGTCAAGGATGCGACCGGCATCGGATTTGCCACCACGAATTTGGCCAACGGCAACATCGTTCGCTACACGAGCGCCACGAGGCTGACCAGCGGCGCAAACAGTCTGGTCACGAATTTCATCACCTCCGGTAATCTGACGATGAACGCCGCGAGCTTCGCGGTCAACTCGTTGACGCTGGACGCCACCGCTGGCAACGGCGTTCTGGATTTGGGTGGCGCGGGCGACGTGATGACGAATACCTCGCGAGGCATCGAGATGATTGGCGCGAACAATTACACCGTTCAAAACGGCAACATCGCCACGAACAACGGCGAAATCATCATTCATCAAATGGGCGCCGGCACCCTCAACTTAAACGCCACGATTGGCAGCGGCTCCGCGGGCCTGACCAAGGACGGCCCCGGCACGCTGGTCGTGAATGGAGCCAGCACCAACAGCGGAACGACCACGATCAATCGCGGCACGGTCGAGCTGGGGATCGCTTCGACGCCGGGTTCCGGGCCGTTCGGCAACACGACCAACGGCTTGACGATCAACGCTGGCGGCACTTTGGATTTGAACGGCAACAATCTGACGGTGGGAACCTACAACGCGGGGAATGGCATCGCCGTGATCACCAACTCCGCCGGCGGCGCGCCGGCGGTCATCACCGTGGGCAACGGCAACAGCCGCTGGACGGGCATCAGCCAGACTTTCCTTTGCGGCAACGTGGGGCTCAAAATCACCGGCAACAACGCCACCCGCGACGACTTCGGTACGGGCACGGCGCAACTGCAAAGCACGTTCACCGGCGGCGTTACCTGGAGCGGGAACAATTTGAACGACCGCGTGGTCAATCCGGCGGTGTTTGGTTCCGGCCCGATCACGTTCGGCGGCAACGGCGGGTTTTTCATTCCGTCCTCCGGCATCACCGGTTGGAACTTGGGCGTCACCAATGCCGTGGTGGTCACCGGCACTGGGAACAGCTTGAACTGGCAACCCAACAGCGCGGGGAATCTGATTCTGTTCCAAGGACCTTGGACCGGCAGCGGCTCATTGACCAATTTCAACTCTTTCAACAACCAGCTCAACTGGAGCGGGGACATGAGCGGGTTCCAAGGCACCATGTATTTGCAGACGGTGACGGGTAATAACGGCACTTATACCCTCGGTTATGTCAACACAAATACCATGACGGCGGGTTCGGCGCAGGCGGTGTGGGACATGCAGTCGCAGACCACCGGCAATGTCAATTTTCAATATAACAACACCAACACACCCGCGACCGTCCGGCTCGGCGATTTGAACACCACCGGCAACGCCGCCACCAGCGGCAACATGGTGTTGCGCGACGGCGCTGCGGGCACGGTGGTGACCTTTGAAGTGGGCGCGCTGAATTTGAGCAGCACCTTCGGCGGCCAAATCATCAACTACGTCGGCACGGTGAACCTCACCAAGGTCGGCACCGGCATCTGGACGCTCACCAATTATTTGGGGAACGCCGATTCCTACAGCGGCACGACCACGGTCAGCAACGGACTGCTGGTGGCGGACTGCAATCTTTCCGGTGGCGGACCGGTGAACGTATTCGGGCCGGGCGGTCTCGGCGGCAACAACAACATCAGTGGTTTGGTGACGCTCGCGGCGGGCAACGCCGGTCTCCTGCTGACCAACAATGCCGCGGAGACTTTGACCTTGAGCGGCGGTCTCACCTTGAGCAACGCCAATGTGCTCGCTTTCGACGTTGGTTCCACGTCCGACCAGATTAACGTGGCCGGCAGCACCTTCACGCAAGACGGCACGGCGACCATTTATGTCACGGAAATTGCCGGATTTGGCGCGGGGACGTACAATTTGATCATCAACGCGCCGGGCATCCTCACCAACAACTTTGTGCTGGGCAACAACGCACTTGGTTACAGCCTGATGCTGACGAATCCCGACGCTTCCACATTGGCGTTGATCGTCACATTGGCGGCACCTGCGACGGCGTTTTGGCACAACCGCTCCGGTACCGTCTGGACGACCGCGAACAATTGGGACACGGCGGCTACCGGCAATGCTGCGCTGCTCACGCCGCCGAGCATTCCCACGGACGTCACGTTCGCGGCGTCGGCGGCAAACAATTTCAACACGACCCTGGGAGCGGATTTCAGCATCCACACGCTGACCTTGAGTACGGCGAACAACGTGACCATCGGCGGCGCGAACCGGCTCACGATCAGCGCCGGTCTGACCAATGATGTCAATGCCGGCAACAATGTCATCAACGCGAATATCGGTCTGGGCACCGACCAGCAATGGGTCAACAACTCCGTGAACTCGCTGGTGGTCAATTCCAACATCAGCGGCGCGTGCGCGTTGACCATTTCGGCCGGCTCCACTAATATCCTGCTCAACGGCGTGAACACCTATTCCGGCGGGACGATCGTGGCCAGCGGCACGCTGACGCTGGGCAATCCCACGAACACGCTCGCCGACGCCGGCGCGGTGCAGATTCTCAACAGCAGCACGCTGGCTCTCGGAGCCAATTCGGATGTTGTCGGCCCGGTCACGATGACGCTTGGCTCCATCACCGGAACTTCCGGCAGTTTGCTCGCTTCAGCCTACAATGTTGAAAACGGCACCATCACCGCCAGCCTCGCCGGCACGGGCGCGTTGACCAAAATTGGCTCAGGCGAAACGGTCTTGCTAACCGGCGCAAATAGTTATTCCGGCGGCACGACCGTGAAAACCGGCACGCTGCAACTCGGCAACAACAGCGCGCTCGGCAGCGGCAACGTTTCGGTGGCGAACGGCGCGCAGATTGATTTGAATGGATCGTCCATCGCCAATGCGGTTCCGTCCGTCACCGGCAACGGCGAAGGCAACGGCGCCATTCAGAACAATAGTTCGTCGCCAGCGGCGGTGTCCGGCCCCATCGGCAGTCCGCTGGCGAATCAAATTGGCACGCTGTTCATCACTGCGGTCGGAAATCTCACGTTAAGCGATGTCTTCGGCGCTCAAAACGGCAGTGGGATCGTTTTCAATGGCCCCGGCACGCTGATTTTGACTGGCACCAACAACAACAGTCTCACTGGACAGAATCCGATTCAAGTCACCAACAATTCCGGCATCATGGTTCTGGCCAAGACCTCTGGCCAGTGCGGCGACACCATCGTCATCAACAGCGGCACGGTGATGATGGATCCCACGCACCAGAATCCTGGCAACGGCATCTGGAACGGCCAGATTAACGGGGGGGTGAAAATGTTTGGCGGCGTGTTCGATTTGAACGGCACCAGCAGCACCAACAACACGATGCAGGTAATCACCGGCCCGAGCGGCTTGATCACCAACAGCAGCGCGGCTCCTGCCGGTCTGAATATCAATTCGCGCGATACCGCCACACTACGCGAGTTCGACGGCGATATTCAGGGCAACATTGGCATCACCATGCAGTCCGGCGGACTCGGCAGTGGTCGCGTCAATTACTGGACCGGCCAGAATACCTACACCGGCAACACCACCATTTCGTTCGGCACTTTGGTCGTCGGCCCGTCGTCAGCCGCCTCGACCAACAGCACCTTCAATGTGAATGTCGCGAACGGTTTGCAATTCATCAACGACACCGCCTTTACGCTGGGTGGTCTCGGCGGCACACAGGGCATTGCGCTGGCGGACACGAATGGTACAGCCCTCGCCATCAGCATCGGCGCGAACAATGCCTCCACCACCAATTCCGGAGCGATCACCGGGGGCGGCAGCTTGACCAAGATCGGCACCGGTTCACTGACCTTGACCGGCACCAACACTTACACCGGCGCGACTGAGGTCAGCGGCGGAGCCCTGGTGATTTCCACGGCTCAGAGCGGCGGCGGCAGTTTCACCGTGGACGACGGCACGATGCTGGGCGTTACCAACGCGCAAAACGGAGCCGGGGCAGCGATGTCCACTCTGACGTTTGGCACCAGCGGTCCGACAACCAATCAGTTCCAAAATGTGGCGACTCCGACGGTGCCGCTAATCAGTGCCGCCGGCGCGGTCACGGTCAACGGCAGTTGCGTCATCTCAATTCCGGCCACCAACGGCTTGGTCGCGGGCAAAACGTATCCGCTCATCAAATACGGTTCGCTGGCCGGCGCCGGCTTTGCCGGCTTCAGCCTCAACGCCAGCACCAACATCACCGGCGTGCTGACCAATGACACCAGCAATTCCTGGGTGGCACTGATCGTGAAGAATCTCTACACCGGAGTGAACACCAATCCGACCAACATCTCTGCGACGGTGACCGGCAACTTGCTCTCGTTGACGTGGCCGGGCGATCATTTGGGCTGGCGATTGGTGGCGCAAACCAACAGCTTGAATGCCGGTTTGAATCCAGCGACGAACGCGTGGTTCACGGTGAACGGTTCCACCGGCGTGACAAATGAGGTGTTCACGATGAATCCAGCAAACGCGGCGGTGTTTTATCGCTTGGTTTATCCGTAAACCTTTGGGGTTGGATGGGCGGCCGGGAGAATTTTTCTCCCGGCCTTTTAAATCCGGCGAAAACACTGAACGAAGTGGAATTGAATCTCGCGGGCACGAAAACACAGCAAACTTCCCGTCCGTTTTGCAAACAATGATTTTGGGGACAAGCAGATTTCGCGGTGGGAACGACTTTTTGCCCGCGCTCGGCGCTTAAGATTGGCCAATGAACATTGACACTTTTGGGAAGAAACCGCCCGCACAAGCCGGCGCAAAACAAGCCCCTGATCCGCTGCAGTGCGCCTTGCACCTGTGCGTGCGCAAGAGCAGGAGCAACATCAAGTGCCTGGCCGACGAGCCGAAGTCGGCGCCCTGGGCGGTGGACGGAAATTACTTCAGTCACCCGGAAGGTTTTTTTGAAATCGGCAACTGGACCAGTTCCTTTTTCACCGGTATGGCGCTCCTCGCATGGCGCGAGACCGAGGATGAGTATTTTCTCCGGCATGTGCTGCGGCTGGCCCCCGCTTACCACGACAAGGCATTTGTGGCCAAATTCCAGTCCCACCACGACGCTGGATTTCTCTATTCGCTTTATTCCATCGCGCTCTACAAGCTGACTGGCGACCAGCAGCACCGTGAAGTCGGTCTGGCGGCGGCGGAAGCGCTGTACCAGCGGTTCAACCCAAAGTGCGGCTTCATCCGCGCTTGGGGACGTCTGGGCACGGACGAGCAGGAAAACATGGCCATCATTGATTGCATGATGAATTTGCCACTGCTCTATTGGGCCAGTGATGAATCCGGCGACAAAAAGTATCGCGAGGCCGCGATCCGGCAGGCGGACCATACGTTGAAACTCTTCATCCGCCCGGATGATTCTGTGTTTCACGCGTATCGGTTTGATTTGAAAACCGGCCAGCCCAGCGGTGGCGACAATTACTGCGGACGTTCGCTGGATTCGCACTGGGCGCGCGGGACTGGCTGGGCAATTTATGGCTTTGCCTTGAGCTACCGCCACACCGGCGACACGCGCTATCTCGACGCGTCCTTGCGCCTGGCGCGGAAGTTCAACCAGGAACTGAACGGCGACGCGATCCCGGTCTGGGATTTCAAGTTGCCGGCAGGCGAACCCCCCTTGCGTGACACCTCGGCGGCGGCAATCGTAGTGTGCGGTTATCAGGAATTGGAAAAACTCGGCGCGGCGGACGCGCTTATCACGAGGACCAAGACGTCGCTGCTGCGCCATCTTTGTACCGACCGCTACCTGAACTTCGACGAACGCTGCCCCGGCATTTTGCGCGAAGGACAAGTCAGCAGCGACGGCCCCGGTTCCGCCCAGAACGCTTACACGTCGTGGGGGGATTACTATTTGATGGAAGCACTGGACCGTGAACTGCACGGGGGCGAAACGTGGTGGTGAAATTGAAATTACGAATGGCGAATGACGAATGCCAAGCAATGAAATCTTTATTCAGGACTGGATTCAAAAGCTGCTGCTGTCCAATGCTGCTGTTGGTGGCGTCGGCCGCGCTTGCCGATTTTGCCTTTGTCCATCCCGGATTGCTGCAAAGCCGTGAAGATTTGGCGCGCATGAAAAGCGCCGTCGCAGCGGAATCAGAGCCGCTTTTTTCCGGCTACGAAATTTTCCGCACCAATGCGCCGTCGCAGATGGCTTACAAAATGCGCGGCCCGCGGACGATGATCGGCAGAAATCCAAGCGTTGGCCAGGGTGATTACAATTCCGACGCCAATGCTGCCTATCAGTGCGCCATCATGTGGTGCCTCACCGGCGACCGTGCCTACGCAAACAAATCAAAGGAAATCATCAACGCATGGTCGGCGACATTGAAATCCATCACTGGACGCGACGCGATTCTGATGGCGGGACTTGGGCCGTTCAAAATGATCAACGCGGCGGAAATTCTTCGTCATACCGATGCCAGTTGGTCGCCGGCGGATATTCAGCAAACGGAAACCCATTTTCGCGAAGTCATTTATCCAGTTATCAAGGACTTCGCACCGTTTGCCAACGGCAATTGGGACACCGCCGCCCTCAAAACGATGATGGCCATCGGCGTTTTCTGCGATGACCGCGCGATGTTTGAGCGCGCGTTGGACTATTACGTGAGTGGTGCGGGCGATGGCCAACTGAGGCATTACATCATCAACGAAACCGGCCAATGTCAGGAAAGCGGGCGCGACCAGCAGCACACGCAACTCGGCTTGGCACACCTCGGCGATTGCTGCGAAATCGCATGGCATCAGGGGCTGGACCTTTACCGCTACCACGACAATCTGCTTTTGAATGGTTTTGAATACACGGCCAAATACAACCTTGGCGAAGACGTTCCGTTTACGGAAACTTTGGATCGGACCGGCAAATATCATCACACCATGATTTCAACGAAAGGCCGCGGTCGTTTCCGCCCGGTGTTTGAGGAAATCTATAATCATTATGTGAACCGGGTGGGAATTTCCGCACCTTTTACCGAGCGCGCCGCCGAACGCGTGCGCCCGGAAGGGCCGGGCATGCCGGGTGCGGACCATATTGGGTTTGGCACGCTGTTGTTCACACGACCGGCTACAAACGGTGCTGCCCAATTGCAAAACACGCCTGTTTCACCGGGTGGTGTCATTGCGCAAGGCTCAGCCAAGGGAAATGAACTGGCCTGGATCTCCTCGGTCGGCGCGAAAAGTTACACGATCAAACGCGCGACAAATAAGGACGCTTTGAAAGTCATTGCGGCGAACGTCACCGACACAACGTACACCGACTCACGGGCGAAATCTGGCGTGGTTTACCGCTACATCGTTTACGCCGCGAATTCATTCGGTGAAAGTCCCGGATCGCTTCCGGTGTCCGTTTGCGCCGGTTTGCCGCCGCCGTGGACGCATCAGGATGTCGGAGCCGTTTCCGCCGCGGGCAGCGCGAATTTTGACGGCAACGTTTTCACGCTGGAAGGTGCGGGCGCCGGCTTTGGGGGAACGAACGATCAATTTCAATTTGCCTTCCAGCCGTTCAACGGGGATGGCCCAATGGTTGCGCGTTTTGTGCCGCAAACCAGTTCGCAATTTTCGCAATTTGGCCTGATGATGCGCGCCGCGCCGACTTCAAATGCAGCGTGTGTCGCGCTGCTGATTTCTCCGGTAGCCGACCGGAACGTGGAAGCGCCGGGCTGGGAGGCGCAATTGGCCGTTCGCGAATCTTTAGGCGCGGCCACCACCATCCGCGCCACCAGCGAAAGGTTTTCCGAACCGATGGTGACCTTCGGCCGCCTGACGGGTTATTGCTGGCTCAAACTGGAACGCGTTGGCAATCGTTTCACCGCCGCATTTTCTTCCGACGGGAAAACATGGAAGGAGGTTGGTTCTGCCACAATTGCCTTGCAACACAAACTCCTGGCCGGTTTGGGTGCCAGTTCGCGCTCCGCTTCGATCACCACGACCGTGTGGTTTGACCACGTGGGTGCGGGAAATTCCGCTTTCACAATGAATTCGTCGAAGCACCAAATTAAGTCTGTGGCGGGACTTCGAGCCGTGAAAAGATCAACCAATCCATGACCCCACGTCCCTCACGAATACAGCTTAAACCATATGCCTACCACCGCAAAAAATATTCTGAATGTGCTTTGCACCAGTTCCACCTTGTTCTGCGGTGCGGTAACCGTTTCTGCTATTGAGCAGGTGAAGTCCCCGGATGGGAAAGTCATGGTGGAATTCTTGATGCAAACCGGCGGTGTGCCTGCCTACCAGGTGGAATATCTTGGCAAACCGATCGTGCTGGAATCGCGGCTGGGCTTGCTGCCCGATTTTACGCACGGATTTGAAATCGCAAGAATTTCTGAAAACGAACACCAGGGTGAATGGACACAGAATTATGGTGAACGCAAAGTCGTTCCTGACAATTATCGTGAGTTGAACGTGGACTTGCAGAAGTGCAGGGCCAAGCGAGAAAAGGCTGAGAACGCAAAAAACGCCAAAGAACACTAACGAATTCTGCCGAATATTCGCGCGAGGAAGGGAATGCGATGGCTGGCCTGGGGCCGTTCCAATCCGAGAGGTGGAAGCGAGCAGTTTTCTTGCTTGCCAAGGATCTGGCCAAAATAGTAGGCGAGGCCGGCAATTTTGGTTTTTCTGGATACGGGGGCGAGCCGCACCAACCGGATGCCGAGACGCGCGACGGGGTTGGTGGTGATCGAAGAACACCGGCCCACCGCACGCAAAGCGAGTCGTGCAACGTCGGCTGGCGATTCGCAAAAGGACAGGCGGTTGGTTTTTGCCCGATCCTGAAATTGCGTGTTCGTGGGGCCGCAAGATACGTTCAATAAATCGATCCCGAAGGGCTGCATTTCGAAGGCGACTGCCTCGGTGAAATGCTTGAGAAAAGATTTTCCCGCCGAATAGACTGCCGAAAAAGGGATGGGCTGTTGAAACTCGGCGTTGGCGGAACTGACATTGATAAGGCAGCCTCGTTTCTGCGAGGAATAGAACTGGCGGCAGAAAAGGTGGGTGATTTCCATGACGCTGTGCTCGTTTAGGCGCATCATGTGCAAATAGTCTTGAAGCTCGTGTTGGATGAAGAATCCCATGCGCCCGTAGGCGGCGGCATTCACTACGATGCCGACCTGCCCGATCTCGTCCAGCCGGGCAATGGCATCGCCACAGCCGGGCTCGGACAAGTCTAAATGCACGCTGCGGCATTGAACGCCATGCTGAGCTTGGAGATCTTTGGCGATGGCTTGAAGTTGGTCGGGCTCGTTGGATATCAGAATGCAATGGACGCCTTCGGCTGCCAATTGCCGGGCAAACGCAAGGCCAATTCCACCCGTGGCGCCCGTGATCAATGCCCAGCCACCGTAACGTTGCTTGATTGAAGATTTCATAGGGCGGGACTGGGAGCCGATGCCTGGCGGTCGATCCGGGGATGGCCCGCGAAATGAGCCTGAGATCCAGCCAGGCAATCGTCGATGGAGTTTCCCATGAGAATATGGTTTGGTTCGACGCGATCCGGCCATCCGGCATAACGATAAGGTGCGCCAATTATTTTCAAGCCGAGCATTTTGTAGAACGCCTGGTGCATGGGGGACAAAATGGATTCCAGGATCAGGGAGCGGTAGCCCAGCTTTTGGATCTCGCGTAGCAAGCCAATCGCGAACTCACCGATTAAGATCTGGTAATTCTGTTTTCCACGATACGATTTAAGAATGGCCAGTTTCGAAAACTGAACGGTATCTTCCCGCGAATAGCCGGGGGGCATCGGTACGGAGCGTTCCAATGGCAGCCCAACGGGTCCACTGGAGGTAATGCTGATGGTTCCAAAAACGCGCTCAGCGTCCCGACTATAAACATGGATGGTATCCGCTTGATAGCGATGATCCAACGTCTGGCCCAATTCGGTCACAAACACCTCGCTTATGACAGTGTGACAACCATGAACTTCCGACTCAGACATGGCGACACCCAGTTCAATGGCTCCTAATTTCCACAGCTTGACGTGCTGGAAGATGGTTTTCAGCGGGGGAACCTGCCCAAGCTGGTTGCGGGGAGCGACCGTGATATTGGATGGCGACGCTTCGGCCATGCGACCAGACGGTGCCGGAACCGGCGTCTCTGGCGCCTCGGGCACCAGCCGTACTTCCAATCCTTCACAGAGCAGGGCCTTGATGCCATCAACCGTCGCCAGCGCATGGGCGCGGAGGTGGGGCCAGGGATCGCAATGCAATTCGTCCACAAAGAGTTCAAAGACCAGCTCGCGGGAACTTGGTACGACCTGGCCCCGGCACAGGAAGGGATACATTTTGTCAATGACCGGCTCGAATCGCCAGCCGTCACGGTCCAGAGTGCATCCAGCCGCGGCCAGGTAAAAGGACATTAATTGCATACAACCTTCCGCCATAAGCGTTCCGGGCATGCAGGGATCGTTTCGAAAATGGCCGGTAAAATACCAAGCTTGGGGATTGATAACGGCTGCTGCCCGCGCATAGCCACGTCCGCACGGGCCGCCGGCAAAGTCCAGTTCCAGGATTTCTCCAATAAAAGTCTGTTCTCCGCCCTGAATCCTTGGCGTTCGCAGATGAGCCGAGCCGGGGACAAAGTTTGCACCAAAACAAGCCGCCAAATTTCCGGCCGCAAACGCCTGCACTTCGGCGGCTGAAAAGGAGTGCTTTCTGGTACGCACCGCAGGAAGTTGCCGGGCGGCGGCAGCCGAATATTTTGCTTCGGCCGGGTTCCAGAGAACGCCTTTGCTCTGCGCCAGTTCTTCTTTGGTGAAGAATCCCGCATGCCCGCGCCGGACACTGATCAGCGGGGTTCCGTTGACCAGGCAATCATAATCAAAGAAGAAAATGCGAACTTCACCCTGACGGGCGTAGCCGGTAATCCGAATCTCGAACTGGAGGGTTTCGCCGGGACGGGGAAGTTCGCGGTGAAACGTCACCTGGCTGCCCAACAGTCGATACGCGCGCTTGCCCTTGTTTTCAAAGTCAATCCCGAGCCAGGAAATAAGGAGGAGATCCGCCTGGCCGGATTCGATTACCGCGCAGGGGGCCATGCGCCCGTTGTGCAAATACCACTCCTGGCGCACATCGGTTTCCGTCCAAATAGTGGCGGCGGCGAGGACGCCCGGTTCGCCTTCGATTCGGGTGACGCGATCACACAGTAGCAGAGGCGGTTCAGGCATGCGGACTTGAATCGGAAAGTCGTCCTGTTGTTTGAAGCGGGGGCCGAAATAGTGGGAGATCTTTCCAGAGGCCAGCCCGATGAGGTCTTGCCGATTAAAAAGCGGACGCGGAACCACCTCGCCGGCAGTTTCGCCATTATCGGTGGACGCCGGGGTTTGGCTCTTGCTCAAATCGGGCAGGGTTGGGGGATGCCGAAGCCCGGCCAGCGTTGCCCGCAAGAACTCGTGGTAGCGGCGGTGGCATTGGATCTGGTGATTGACGTACGCCGATTGCGCGGCGCGGGCGCGCTCATGGATGCGCAGGGCGAGATGTTGGGGCGCCCATTCCTTCACGCTGTTACCGGCTACGAGAAAATCAATGCGCGGAGGTGACATGACGAACGATCCGCCATCGAGGCCGATCGAGGTGACACGGTTGAGGGGAATGCCCCCGACCGAAATGGGCTTCCAGCGAATCGGATAGGACATGAGGCCGGACGCTGGTTTGACGGGCGGCGAGATTTTGGCGATGTCGATACCGGCACCGATAGACCAAAGTTCCGCGGCCGCTTTGGCCGCCTGCGTGACAGCGCAGGCACCGAAGACATCGAGAGCGATGCCAACGTGCGGTTTACCCTTCAAGATGGTGCCAATGGCTTTGCTCAGCGTGTCGCGCGGACCGTGCTCCACAAAAACGCGTATCCCATCGTCCCAGGCTTTTCGGATGGTGTCCGGAAGGTTCACCGTTTTAAGCAACTGCCCGGTTAACTCGTTGCCGATCTGATGGGACGTCGGCGGATACGCCGCGTTCGAGTTGTTGGAATAAATGGCGGTTTCGCCGGGCATGGCAGCCGTCTCGCGAGTGTGAATCCTCTGCCATTCATCCGCGTAGGGTGCCACCGCGGTACAATGGGCAGCCACTTCGAAGGGCTGACGAATGGCCCGCTCCGCCCCCACCGCTTCGATCACTCGACGGCAGGCGGCTGAGTCGCCTGAGATTACGCAATGCTGATCGGTGTAAATGACGGTGATAAAAACGCGGTCCTCGCCAGCGACCAATTGCCTGACTTCAGCGACCTCATGGACAATCACCCAATTTTCCCAAGAGACCTGCGGCTGGCTCCAGGCGGAACGAACGGCCAGGAATTGTCCGGCCAAATGCCTCTCAAAGAGCTGCGAGCGTTGAACGTCGGCGATCAAGCTGTCAATCTCCGGCCAGAGCCCGACCGCCATGAGTGCATTGGTCTCTCCGCTGGAGACTCCGATCACGGCGTCCGGACTGAGATTGAAGATCTGGCAGGTCAATTCACGGTGAATCTGGCTGAGCAAAGTGCTGCCGATAAATTGATCCTGCGGGGAAGCCGGGAACGTGTCACTGCGCCCCATCCATCCGGCGGAACGCACCAAGTGGGGAGCCCGCTGGCTGATTCGCATCAAAAGCGCTGGCAGTTCTCTTAACAAACTTCGCCCCATCTCCTGGTAGGCCGCCGCCGCCCCGGTGAAAACGAACGCGATCTTCTTTCGATCCATTGCCTCATGGAAAACGATGTTGGGCGCCAGCCAGCCTTCGACGGGGCTTCCAGCGGACAAAAGTGCCGCCGCCTCGGAACACCGAGCCGCCAGGCTTTCGGTGTCGTCCACGATCGCCAGGCGCAACGGACCGGCAGGAACTTCCTCATTGCCATTCAGGCGCAGAATGAGCCCGCTAATGGAGTTCGCGGAAAAAGTATGGATTCTGGAGCCTCGGGGAAACACCCGCGGCAGGAGATCCGGGTCGGTGACAGATTGCAGATGCCACGACATTGCCGGACCGAAGAGCGATTGGTTTTGAACCCTGGCCGAAACAGCGCGAGGTTCCAGGACCGAAGTGTTTTTCGAGCCGCCGGAAAGAGCGCGACGTGCAAGCAGAAGAGCCCCGGCAGCGATATTTAACAGGCCGGCGGCGGCGTGGGATTGTCCAAACAAACGGGAGACCAGACTGGGATGGCCACCCGGCCCGCAATGACATTACTCAACGAGCCGGGGAATGTATTTTCGGTCCAATCCGGATACGATTTTTCAATATCATCGCAGATCTTCCGCACCTGGCTTTCAGGCAAACCGTGACGGCGGAGGGCCTGCACCCAGACCGGCCTTTGAATCTTGGCGCACATCTGCTCGACCAGGTTGACAATCCCCACCGCCCCGATGATGACGCCGGTACGCTTGCGGTCCACGCGGTTCTCGCGAAAGCTGAGCGTATCGTGGAGCACATCGCGCGCGGCCATGAGGGTGAGCAACTGAACGGTGTCAGTGGCGCTGAGGGCAGCGGGAGGAATGCCGAACTCGATGGGATCAAACGGTACTTTCGGCAGAAAGCCACCGCGCGTACACCAAGTCTTCAGTTCAGGATCAGGACCGCGGGAACCGTAGTCCTCTTTGAGCCAATGGCTGGGCGGAACATCGCTGATCAAATCCCGTTTCTGGACGATGTGATCCCAATAAGCGCTCAAGGAAACGCTATCGGGAAGGATGGCGCTCATTCCGACGATGGCGCAACGAGTTCGAGGCATGGTTATTTCTTCCTTCATATCCGCTCTCCTGATGGGTTGTGATTGTGGGCGTCCTCCGCCCCCAATTCGAGGCGGGTGGGCTGATAATGAAAGGCCGCGGAATCAATGGGCACCCCGCAGACACGCGCTTGTTGGACGCGCGTCAATCGGGCCGCGCCTTCCAGTAAATTCAAGGCCACCTGGGCGACGCTGCGCTGGGTATTTTGGGCCAGGAATGATCCAGCCGTCCACGAATTGAAGGCGCCCATGGCGGGGCTGCACCAGATTTGATAGTCCGCCACCCGGTCAGGATCTCCCTGAATGGCCCACTGGCTTGACTGGCCGAGATACCATTTGAAAATCAACGCCATTTTCACGCGGGGATTGGCATTGGCGCGGTCGATATCAAGGGGATTCTGACGTTCGAAATAATCCGCAGTGAGTTTCCACACCTTCTCCAACGGCATACGAAAGATGGTCTGTTCGATTTCCGCCCGGGCCGCCGGCGGAATCTGCTCGATCGACTCGTAGGCCTGGTATAAGCGGTAGAGTTGCCTGGCTCGCAGCCCCATGTGGGTGCCTTTTTTCAAAACCTGGACTTGTCCACCTTGTTCGAAGAGCCCGGGCGAGAGAGTCATTTGCATGTCGGTAATATCCGCTTCCTCGAGCATTTTTTTGACGCGCGTCGAATTGCCCGCTTCCAGACAACTTTGATGCACTGAGCCGACCAGGATAAAATCCGCGCCCATGGCAAAGGCCGCCGCCGCCGCGGATGGCGTGCCGATCCCACCTGCGGCTCCCACGCGGAAAGGAGTGGTTAAACCGTGCAGCCGCTCTTGCTCGCGGGCCAGCGTCAGGATGCGAGGGAACAGCGCATTTAACGGACGGCCATCCGTATGTCCGCCGGAATCGGCTTCCACGATGATATCCTCCGCCACCGGAACTTTGCGGGCCATGTGGATCTCATCGTCCGTGACCAAGTGTTTTGCGCGCAGGGATGCCAGGACGGGTTCCGGTGGCGGGGACATAAACTGTTTGGCCACTTCGGGGCGGGAGATCTTGGCGAAGATGTAACGCCGACGGAAGGTCCGCCCCTCCGAATCGGTTCGCAGGCTCTTGCAAAGATACAGCACAAGGCTCTCATTCATGGACATGAATGCCGCAGCTTCAATCCGGCGCACATCGTGACGCAGGAAAAGCTCGATCGCTTGAAGCTCCCGATCCGGCTCCGGGTTCTGAATGAAGTTCATGCCCCACGGCTTGCCGGTCGGTTTCATCCGGCTCTGGATTTTCAATAATTCGCGTTCAATGGAATCGAGGCGCATTCCCCCGGTGCCAAAGAACCCGAGCATTCCGTTCTCCGCCAAACTCGCCACCATGCCGGAAGAAGAAATGCCATGAGCCATCCCGCCTCCGAGATAGGCAAAGCGCAATCCGTGCGCCATGGTAAAGGTCCGGGAACCCAGCCATTCGGGAAAAATCGGCGGGAGAATGCCGAGCACCGGAAAGGCACCGGGGGAAGGAGTGGCGGTCAGTGCGCCTTGGATCCCCACTCCGATTCTGTTGGTCCGGGAGTCGAAGATGACGAAACAAGGGACGCGAATGGCTTGCACTGCCTGCGCAATGTCCACTGTGTCAAAAACCGCTTCACTGATGGCACCATTCCAAAACCAAGTTCCTTCCATAGACGCACTGGGTTGCGGTTCCACTCTCCGCCACCGGCGGAGATTTCACACTGTGCCCGCGCACGACTTTTTTGCCGGGCGATCAGCCCACAGGTGAGCACCGAGATTCCGGCAAATATATAATGCCGGGCGCCCTACAGGTCAATAAATATTTTCAATCCCAGCATAGAATCGCAATTAACTTATGACGATTGTTAGTGACATTGAAGCTGGTACCGGAAATGAGCCACGAATGTGCCGAGTGAGCGATTGGTTGATGGTTTCCGGCAGATACCCCCCAGACTTTCCGCCGCCTCCTCATTGGTCAAGCCCGCGAAAAAATTCAGTACCACCACCCGGGCCTGCTCTGGATTCGCCTTGCCCCTGCGAAATCATCTTAAAACAGGCGTTTTAAGATGGTGGAGCCTAGCCCGGATATTTCATAGCTGGACTTGATTTCTGCAAAAATGGCTCTGCGGCACCGAAAAAACTTCTGCGCTGGTGCCGTTTTGAGGAATGTGGATGCTGGTGCCTTTCCAGGGATGAAGAATTTCGTTTTTGCGCCGTTTTTGGAGACACCTCCGGCGTGGAGGCTTGCGATCTACCTGGAGAAATTACCAGGAGTCAACCGCTGGCGGGCACCAGTGTCATGAGCCGCCGATGGCACAGGCGGAACAGGGCTTGCAACGGATAGGTTTCCATCTCGCCGCGCGCACAGTAGAGTTCTTCGTAGAGCCGGGCCGCCGTGAAACGGGTGTTATCTTCGTCCTCCTGGAAACCCTGGGCCGGCAGGTTGGTGACGACAAAGCGCGGGTTGGAGCCTTGCGCCGTCACTTCCGCCTTGCCGATGACCCGGCGCGAACGGCTCCAGCTCGTGCCGGTCTGGTACGCAAACTTCAGGAACTCCCGCACGTTGGCCGCGCCACAGAGCCACCAGCGCATGCGCGCACCCACCAACGCCGGGATCAAGCGCTCCACCAGCACGGAGTTCTTGGCCAGGCCCAGACAATAATACACTTCCGGCTGGCCCTCGCACCAGGCCATGAGTTCCTCCCGGCAAAAACCGCTGTCCCCACGCACGATGATCCGCGCCCGGCGACACCGTTTCCGAATGGCCGGCACAATCTGTTTCAGCGCCGCCACCACCCCGGCGGCCCCGTCCTTGTCGCTGGTGCGCAGTTGCGCCCACAGGGGAAAATCGCCCACAAACACATAGAGCGGCAGGTAACAGTAGTCGTCATAATAGGCGCTGAAATGCCGCCCTTCCTGCAACCCGTGCAACCGGTGTCCCATCGCATCCAAATCCACCACGATCTCGTGGGCTCGTTTGGGCAGACCACGCACGCCTTTGTCCAACAGACACGCTGCCACCTTGCGGGGATCATGCCGCAGCTTGTGGGCGCGGGTGCTTTTGTTGTTGGATAGTTCCAAACGGTTGAGCGTGCTGGCGCCCGCCAACGCCACGCCCCGGTGCGCCGGATCCGCACCCAGCGGATCCCGCTTTGGCAAGATGACGCACGCCGAACTCTGCCGGTGGGTTGGAGTAACCCCGCACCTATTCCGAAACCGTAAAAAGGTGGCCAGTCAATAGCATCCGCACGCGCGCCAGTTGCCACACTCACTTGGACATTTGCTCTCACGCGGATCACCTTGAGTTGCACCACGACCAGACCGTAAAGCCGGTTAATTTTGGATTTATTTCGTTTGCACAATGAAGTGAACTTCACTACAATATGCAAACGTAAAGAATGAAGCAATCCCAATCCAAATCACGCATGGACAAGGTGGCCGACGTTTTCATTGACCAGCGTCTAGCCTCGGGACGCACGGCTTTCCCGTTGGCGGATTTGGTCCAAGCCACCGGGCTGTCGGTGACCGCAGCCAGAAATCAGTTGTTGCGGTTGAAAGACCGGGTGACGAGAGTTTCGCCGCGACACCGCTTCTTTCTGATCGTCAGTCCTGAACACCGTGCGGTGGGGGCGCCGCCGGTGGCGTGGTGGCTGCACGATTATTTTCAATGGCTGGGTGCGCCGTATTATCTGGCGCTGCAGTCGGCCGCCAGTTCACTCGGTTCAAATCCGCAGGCATTGCAGGTGACCCAAGTGATGACCAAGCAGCCGCGTCGCCCGGTTGAGATCGGTCGTATCCGCATCCAGTTTTTTGTGAAGCGCACCGTGGAACAGACCCCAACGCAGCCATTGGCGAATGCCTATGCGCCGTTGAAAGTCAGCACCCCGGAGGCGACCGCATTTGATTTGGTGCAATATGCCACGCGCATCGGCGGCATTGGCCGGGTGGCGGAAACCATCGTTCAGCTTTTGCCGCTCATGCGGCCGACTGAGTTGCGACGGGTGCTGAAAATTGAAAACGAGCCGGCGACGGCCCAGCGCCTGGGGTTTGTGCTGGAAAAGCTGCGCGCCGTGGACTTGGCCAAGGTCGTCCAAAATTGGCTGCCGTCGAATTTGAAATTCGTGCCGCTGGTTCCGGGTTTGCCCGGGGCAGCGGCGGAAAGCAAACGGTGGCGAATTCTCAATAACGCTGTGGAGTTTGAACGATGATGACGCTCATCACACGCCGGGATGTCATCGCCCATCAATCGGTCGTTCCGTGGCCGAGCCAGATTCAAGTTGAACAGGATCTGTTGTTGTGCCGGGCGATGGTCGAGCTGTTCGAGGATGCGTTCGTGCAGGGCCAGATTGCCATGCGCGGCGGCACGTTGCTGCACAAAGTGCATCTCGCGCCGCCGGCACGATACAGTGAAGATATTGATCTGGTCGTGATCGGTGATCGCCCGGAGGGTCACATCCGCAAGGCGCTCAATCGCGTTTTGAGCGGCGTGCTGGGAACTCCGAAACAGTCGGCATGGGCCGATCTCAAACTGGCCATCCGCAACACGGTAAAGCCTTCGCGGGTGCTACGGATGACCTACGCGATTCCTTCCCTGATGGAGCCGGGAACGACCCTGGAAATCGTGGTGGAGGCCAACGTCACCGAGCGCAAGCCGCATCGCCCGGTGGTTAAAATCCCGTTTGAATTCCCGTTCCGAGATTCGGTGGTCAGCACCCGCGTCAATGGTTATGACATCCATGAAATGTTGGGAACCAAACTGCGGGCATTGGTTCAGCGTCGGCGAGGCCGGGATTTGTTTGATCTGTATTGGGCGCTGACGCGGGCCAAACCAGCGGTGGTTCCCGCGCAGATTATTGAATCGTTTCAACATTATCTGAAATTGGAAGGCAGCCTCGCCCGACGAGCGGAGTTTGTTTCACTGCTGGACGCACATCTGGCCGACCGTGGATTTTGTTCAGACATGAACCAATTGCTTCGGACTGGAATCACTTATGACCCGCAGCAGGCTGGGGAACAGGTGAAAACTAAACTGCTCTCCTTGTTGCCGGCACGCTGAAATAAGTACCGGCTGAACTTCACCTTTGTGGAGATCCTGCCGTCGCATCCACTGCCTTCGGAGACGCTGGCGGCCAGTTGAGTTTTAGCGAAGGCACGCCGGGAACGGTGGGTGGCACAGAGGCGGCTTGGCTGCTGTTGGCCGTCACCGAAACAAATGGGGAACAGGAAGCGGTTTGGGGCGTGACGGACTTTGTCCACTTCCCTGGCGTTCCGGAGGCAAAACCGCTTTCAATCTCTCGCAGTTCGTTTGAGTTTCAACAGCATTCCGGCGGGCTGTTTGTTTAATAATGACGAGCGCTTCCATCCGGACTGAACGATCCCAGCAATGCCAGTGATGGGGATTTGTTTTATGCGAGTTCGAACAGCGGCAGTCCGGCGAACATGGTGAGATCCTCGCCTTGGATGTCGAAGACCGGCGCGGGCGCATCGGCGGGGACGTGGAATTCACCTGGTTCCTCGGCTTCGGAGCGACAAGGCGGCACAGTGGCGGCTTCGAGTTCGGGCAGGCTGATGGCGGTGGGGGCGGCACCCAGCAGTTCGAGTCCTTTCAGGCGCCAACTCTTGGCGGCGACCGACAACTGGGAGCGCAGCGGTGGCCATTCCTTCTCCAGCTTCTTCTCGTCCACGGTGATCAACTGCGCGCCCTCTTCGAATTCCTTCTTGGCGATTTCGAGCAACTCGGCCAGGTTGACTTCTTCGGACTGTTCGCCGATCAGGTGGCCATCGAGGACCAGTTCGCAAGCGTCGCCCTTCTCCTGCACCATGGCCTCCAGCTTGCGGTCAATGGACCGTTCACAGATGATGGCATATCCAGATGGCAGATGACGCGGAACATGCCTGCGGAAGAATAGCAATGGTGAGGAAAGACTGGAAGCTCAGCCAACGCAGCCAAGGAGCAGCAGAGTGACCGGGCACAGTTCCAAGGCGGTGCATCGGGCGTATGCAAAACACGCGGAAGTCACCGAGCCATCGCTGGATGATTGGGAGAAGGACCGGCGGGAGAAACCGCAAAGAAGTGTGCAACCGAAGCACTTCAGAAAAATCGTTGATGCGCACTTGGTATGTAGCACTGTGGTCTGCGCAAAATATGTTGGATCTTGGGCAAAATCGGGTGAGCCTTTTTTCTTGACTTCCCTCGTAGTTCCACCTATGATATTTTTTAAGCAGAATGTCCCTGCTGTCATAAAATAGTACATATGAAGCATTTTTTCACAAAGAGCGCCTGCTTTTTGGTTCTTTCGTTGTTTCTGGATGCCAATCGGCTTTCGGCTGCAATTGAGTTTGATCCCACCCAATGGACCTTGACCCCGAATCAAGGCACGGTCGCCTTTGCGAATGGCAACACGACCTTGGCGTTCACTGGGCCGACCGGGAATTTCTATCCAAGTTTCGATTACGCGACCGTTTCCGCGCCGGTTGGCAGTTACATCCAGTTGGTTCTGAACTGGAATCTGAACTCAGGAGCCTCCGATCTGGCGGAGTTAATCGTTTCCGTGCCCGGTGAGAACCCGGTGTTTTTGGATTCTGGCGGGCAGCTTACCGGAAGCGGCTCTTTTCCGGTGGATCTGCTTTCTGGACAATCAGCCACAGTCATGTTTGAGAGCGTGACCGGGGAAGGC
>Ga0364866_10179_pt1 | contig 46446 bp, 27 predicted proteins | sample ExccelAu500001D3_3_FD_206913 | JGI IMG/M metagenome (GOLD analysis project Ga0364866, IMG submission 206913) | Enriched cells from Trout Bog Lake Hypolimnion, Wisconsin, USA - BchlTB.Aug13.5000.01.D3 | ecosystem: Environmental > Aquatic > Freshwater > Lake > Hypolimnion/Profundal zone | place...
CAAGTTAACCAGCAGAAGCATTCTATTTTGTGAAAACTTTTCGTTGCCTTTTCCCGGTGTTTTTTGCGTCGGCGCTGATTTTCTGCCTCGTGGCGCAACGGGCGCCGGGTCAGAATTGGATCGCGCAGGGCGCGCCTTTGGAGGGATGGATTTCTGTTTCTGTCTCGGCGGACGGGTCGCGGATGATCGCGGCTTCTCCAGGGGACGGGCTTTATATTTCGACAAATTCGGGGGTGACCTGGCAGGCAACAAGCGCGCCGACAACGAATAATTGGTACGGCACGGCGTGCTCGGCGGACGGCACAAAAATGGCGGCGGTCAGCGCGTATAATTCCGATACCGGCGTGCTCGGGAGCGTATTCACCTCGACCAACTCCGGCGTCACTTGGATTGAGGCAAATGTGCCGGCGTATGACTGGCGCGCAGCGACCGCCTCGGCCGACGGCTCCCAGTTTGCGGTGGTTTCTTATGGGAATGAGGCGATTTACATTTCGACGGATTCGGGGGCGACGTGGAACGAGTCCGTAAGCGGCGGCGGTTTTAATTGGAATGCGGTGGCGTCTTCAGCGGACGGGAGCGTGCTGATTGAGGCGTCCGAATTCGACAATTTCCTCGAGGTTTCAACCGACGCCGGGGCGACTTGGCGGCGTCCGGTGGTGACGCAGGTTTCTTATACGAGCGTGGCCGCGTCCGCTGATGGAACAAAACTTTACGCGGCAGGGTATAAGTCTGGAATCTACGCCTCGACCAACACGGGAGTTTCGTGGTGGCTTACAGGCGCGCCAGCCGAGCCTTATAATTCGGTCACGACCTCGGCGGATGGAACGAAGCTGGCTGCGGCCGTTTATGAGGGCTTCATTTACACTTCCATTGATAGCGGGACGAACTGGGCTTTATCGGGCGCTCCTTATGGAGCATGGTGGTCTGTGGCTTCGTCGGAAGATGGGAATTCGCTTGTGGCTGTCGATGCGGATGGGTCCATTTACACTTCGACCAATGCCGGGGGTACGTGGACTTATCCGGCGCCTGTGGAGTTTTGGAATGCGGCTGCTTCGTCCGCCGATGGCAGCCAGTTGGCGGTCTGCGCGGGGTTGAACGGGTTGATTTACCACTCTGGCGACGGAGGAGTGACTTGGAAATCGTGCAGCGTGCCTGGTTATAACTGGACGGCGCTGGCGTCGTCATCCGACGGCAGTGTCTTGGCGGCGGCGGCAAAGACGGGGCCTATTTATATTTCGCTGAATTTCGGGGCAACATGGACTGAAACTGCGGTACCCGGGACGAATTGGCAGACGTTGGCGCTTTCTCCCGATGGCACGCGGCTGGCGGCGGCGGCCGCTGGCGGGCTGATCTACAGCTCGACGAACTGGGGCGCTACGTGGGTTCAAACGGGCGCGCCTTCGGCCAATTGGCAGGCTCTCGTAGTATCAGCAAACTCGCAACAGTGGGTCGGGGCTGTGGCAGAAGGTTCGATCTTTGTTTCGGCGGATGGCGGCTCCACATGGACTCCTTCCGGCGCTCCAGTCGCGAATTGGGCCGCGGTCGCGGGGTCAAGCGATGGGTCGCGGCTTGCGGCTGCGGTTTCGGGTGGCTTGATTTATCTCTCCACCAACTCCGGTTCCACATGGTCCCCATCCGGCGCACCTCGCGCCAACTGGTCGGGCCTTGCCGCCTCCTCCGACGGAAGCAGATTGATGGCGACAGCGAACTACGCGGGTGTTTATGTCTCGGTGGATTCCGGCGTGACGTGGTCCCTGACTGAGGCGCCGCTGGTTAAGCCGTGGTCAGCGGTGGCGACTTCATCTGACGGAACAAAATGGGTCGCGGTTCCGAATCCCGGCCAAATCTACATGGCGGATTTTGCGCAGTTGCCGCCGTTGATTGAGCCACCCGCGTTGACGCTTGTCAGCGGCGCGGGACAAAGCGCGGTCTTCACCGTTACGATTACGAACACCGCCGCGCTGACTTATCAGTGGCAATTGGACGGAACGAATTTGACGGATGGCGGGAGCATCTCCGGATCGAGGAGTCCAACGCTGACCGTCAGCAACGTCGTGAGCGCGAACGCCGGCAGTTATTCTGTGACGGCGAGCAACACGCTCGGAGAGGTTGGTGGCGCGCCCGCCGTTCTGAACGTTATTGCACCGTTTGCACCTTGGATCGTTACTCAGCCCGCGACAAACGTCTTGATCACGAGCGCTAATTTCAATGCGACCTTTAACGCGGGAGGGCAGGGGACGATCGAGTTTCAGTGGGGACCGACGACCAATTACGGTCAGACCGCCGCGGTTGACGGTATCGTCAGTTCCGCTCTCAACGAGTCGCTGACGCTGCCTGTGACTAATCTGAGCTCCGGCACGACCTATCATGTCAGGGCGGTGATTTCCAACGTGGCCGGGACCAATTACGGGGCGGACACGACCTTCACCACCTACGGTGCTGTCGATAATCTTCCGTTTACCGTCTTGTTCACCTGCACGAATGGCGATGGCGGGGCGTATCCGAACGACCTCATTTTAGGCAGCAATGGAACTTTCTTCGGCACAACGACCGGCGGGGGCGACCGTAATGCCGGAATCATTTTTTCCATCAGTTTGGCGGGCCAACTGAGCAATCTCTGGTCATTTAGCGACAACAGTTACGCCTCATCCCCAAACGGCGTGACGCAGGGGACCGATGGCAATTTGTATGGCACGACTTCGCAGGGCGGCACAGGGCCTTCCGGTCCCGGCTCCGTGTATCGCTGGACGCCCACGAATACGAGCACGATATACAGCTTTACGGGCGGAGCAGGGGGGAATGAGCCTGAGGCTGGATTAATTCAGGGAAGCGATGGCAATTTTTATGGGACAACGGCTTACGGCGGGTCCAATGGCGCTGGGAATATTTTTGTGGTCAGCGCGTCCGGCAATTATACAAACCTGTTCTCAATGGTTTACAGCAACGGGGCTTACCCACAGACAGCGCTGCTTCAAGCGTCCAACGGCAATTTCTACGGCGCCGCGCAGCAGGGCGGCTCGAACGGGTTCGGCGCGGTTTTCATGTTGACACCGGCGGGAGTGTTTACGGACCTTCACTCGTTTTTCGGTTCGGACGGCAAGAATCCTTCGACTGGGTTGGTCCAGGGAGCCGATGGCAGCCTTTACGGGGGAACAGCCGCCGGTGGACCGGCAGCCAATGGTGGAGCGGGGACGATTTACAAGATCACGCGATCCAACACCTTCGCTGTGGTTTGTTATCTTGACGGGTTCCATGGCGCAAACCCGACGGCGTTGCTTCAAGGCAATGATGGGAATTTATACGGCACGACCAGTTCCGGCGGCTGGCAGTATGGCGGCGAAAATGCGCAGTTCGGCACGGTTTTTAAATTGGCGACAAATGGTGTCTATGGGGCGCTTTATTATTTCAGCGGCCTTGCCGATGGAGCCGAACCCAACAGCCTTGTGCTGGGGCCTGACGGCAACTTATATGGCACTGCAAAAAATGGCGGACAGGGCGGATCCACGACAGCCCAAGAGGGCATGGGAACTGTTTTTCGCGTTACGATCAGCTCGGGCGGGCCAAATATTGTAAGTGTCCAACAGAATCCGACCGGGCCAATCCTGGAAAGCAACTCGGTCGCTCTTTCCGCAGTTGCGACCGGCGCCGAACCATTGACGTACCAATGGTTGTTGGACGGGCAGCCATTGACCGGGGCGACGTCGCAAACGCTGGCCTTCGCGGCAGCGCAGACTTCCAACGCCGGAAGTTATCAAGTGATCGTGGCGAATTCCATTAACTCGGCAACGAGCGCGGTGGAAGTGCTGGTTGTAACCGGGGTGCCGGTGATTACTGGTTTTAGCGCGCCATCCGTTGCGGCGGTGGGAGGCGCGGCGGATTTTAGCGTTACTGCCGAGGGGCCGGGGCCATTGCATTATCAGTGGACATTTGACGGCACGAATTTATTGGGCGCGACTGATACGAGTTTTACGATTCCAAGCGTTAAACTTACAAATTCCGGAAGCTATGAAGTTGTTGTGACCAACCATTTCGGCGCGGTCACGAGTTTGGTAGCAATGTTGGATGTCGGCACTCCAGCGACAGCCCTGGCGCTGAGTTCTTCCGGTTGGACCGCCAACGGCGTGGCAACCATTTCAAACGGGGTGCTAACTTTGACGGATGGCAAGACATACGAGGCCGGCAGCGCGTTCTTCAAGACGCCGCAATATATCGATAGCTTTATGGCTTCGTTCACTTACATGGCTGGCGGCGACCGCGCAGGGAACGGAATTACATTTGTGGTCCAAAACTCCCCGCAAGGCGCATCCGCGCTTGGCGGGACTGGAGGCGAGTTGGGCTATTACCAGATTAGTCCGAGCGCGGCCCTGGAATTTGAACTCGACCAGAATGGCATGACAGTAGATACCGACGGCGCTACTCTGAACACTGGCGGCACGGACGCTGGTCTAACTCCGCCCGTAAAGTTTCAAAGCGGAGATCCTATCGATGTGGTGATTTATTGCGCGTTGGGAGATTTGCAGGTCACGCTCACGGACACTGTTAATGGCGGCTCTTTTACAAATGACTTCGAGGTTGGCGATTTGGCGGAGCAGGTGGGGACCGCGGCATATGTTGGGTTCACGGGCGGTTCGGGCAGCGAAACTGCAATTCAACAGATCAGCAACTTCTCCTTTGAGAGTCTTAGTTTGCAAGTCCCGCCGTACATATTCACGGAGGCGTCGGGCCGGATGCTGCCGTGCGGCTCAGAGGCCGTGCTCACGGTATCCGCGGGCGGTCCGCCGCCGTTGAGCTATCACTGGTACGATGGCTCGGTTCAGTTGAACGACGGAGGCGGAGTAACTGGTTCTACCAACGCTACTCTCACGCTCTCCGACGCCGCGGTGAGTTCGTCGGGAAGCTATCGCGTGGTTATTTCCAATTCCTACGGCAGCATCACCAGCCAGGTTGCAGTGCTATCGGTCACAGAGGCGGCGCCGCCTGCTATAACACTCAACGGGGGCAGTTCCATCTATGCCGCGGAGAATGTTCCGTTTGTCGATCCCGGAGCAATCGCTGTTGATGCTTGCGCCGGCAATTTGACTGTAACCACCAACGGAACGGTGAACATCCATGTTCTTGGAACCAACACGCTGACTTACACCGCGGTTGGCCCCAGCGGCAAGTCCACGACTGTATCACGCATAGTTACGGTAGTGAGCCCGCAGGCTCCTTCGTTTTCTTCCGAGCCGGCCGACCAAACGGCGCAGTGCGCCGGGGACTTCATGCTCACGGTTGCCGTCACGGGCGTTCCTCCGCCAACCTATCAGTGGTATTCTTCCGGCGGCGCCATCGCGAACGCAACCAACTCCACGCTGGACTTGCCGGACCTGCCCCTCAATGGAGGCGGAACCTACCAAGTTATAGTCACTAATCTAGGCGGGAGCATCACCAGCCGCGTTGTTACTGTGACGGTTATTGACACGATTCCCCCAGTCGTGACACTCAATGGGAGCTCCAGCGTGACGGTGACTCAGCATGCCGCATTCTTCGATTTGGGCGCGACGGCGTATGATGCCTGCGGCGGCAGCCTGCCGGTGACGACGGAGAGCGCTGTCAATACCAATGTGCTCGGCGTTTACCCGGTTGCCTACATTGCCACCGACGCCAGCGGCAATTCCGCGACCAACATCCGGACGGTGACCGTTGTTTCCGGTCCCGAGCCCTTGATTACGCAGCAACCGCCTAATCGCGTGTCATTGCCCGGCGGAATCGTTACCTTTTTCGTCAACGCAACGTCGTCCTCGCCTATGGGTTACCAGTGGTTTTTTGACGGGGCCGCCGTGTCCGCAGCCTCCAATACCTCATTCATACTTACCAACGTCAATGGCGGCAATTCAGGAAGCTACAGTGTGGTCATCACCAACGCCAATGGCGCGACGACCAGCTCGGTTGTGAATTTGACAGTGGCGAGTCCCGCCCCAGTCGGGTTCAACAAGGGAAACGGATGGTGGGTTAATGGCGTCGCGGAATTCGTCGGTTCCAATGCGCTGCAGGTCACCGACGGCGGTAACGACGAGGCAGGGAGCGCTTTTTTGGTGAACCAGCAATATGTCGGGGGATTTGTGGCGACGTTCAATTACCAGGCGAGCGGCAATCGCGCGGCGGACGGCGCCGTCTTCATTATTCAAGAATCCAGTTCCATCTACGAGGCGTTAGGGCAATCCGGGAACGATCTTGGTTTCACCGGCATCAGCCCAAGCGGGGGTTTGGAGCTGGATTTATATCCTAATTCGTCGGGTATCGCGTATGGCAGCAACGGCCTCACGGCGGGGTCTGGCGGCGCGGCTTACGCCAGCACCGCGCCTGTCAATATTACGACGGGGGATCTTATCGGCGTGACGATTTCGTATGCGCCGCCTCTCATGCAGGTTGCGCTGGCTGACACTGTGACTTCGGCGACCTTCACGACTAATTTCAACGCCCCGAATCTGGCGAGCAATATCGGGACCAATGCATACGTCGGTTTTTCCGGTGGTTCGGGTGGAGAGACGGCGATTCAACAAATCAGCAATTTTGAGTTTTACGCCATTCCGCCGGCTGCGTCCGGTCCCCCGCCTCCCGCCGCGCCGGTTTTGCGTTCATTGGGTTTGACAGGGGCGACATTTGTGTTTGACTGGAACGCTGTTACCGGACAGGTGTATCAAGTCCAATACTCAACCGATCTCAGGTCCGGCAACTGGGTGAATTTGCAAAGCGCCGTCACGGCCACCAATACGACTGAAAGCGCGTCCGATAGTGTCGCGCCGCAGGCGCACTTTTACCGTGTCATCGTAATTCCGTGACTTACCATTGGTTGCTATCAGTTTCGCAAAAATGGTGGATTGAAAGAGTCATACGGTCGGTCGATCATTTCAGCGAGGCGCTATGAAAAAGATTGGACTTGCCGTAGCTGTTATAATCTCTGTTTCGGTTGGCATTTTTATCGGAAGGCAATCGCCTTCTGTCCACCCTTCCGAGGTGTCCGTCGAACCACAAATCCCCGTGGCCGAGGTGCCGTTGCAAGGGATTCAGTCTAACGCAGAGCTTCCTTTGTCAGGATCAGCGGATTTCACTGCAAGGCCGCGAGGCCTGGCCGAGCTTTTGCGCCGTGCTTTAAACAATCCCGAGGCGGGAGGACGGCATGAAGCTTTAAGCAAATTATTCAAGTCCCTCTCGGCGGGCGAAATCCCCGGTGTTTTCAAACTGCTTGGCAAAGAAACGGAATTATTGACGACGGAGAACGAATTGGTCGCGGAATTACTCGCACGGTGGGTTGCCAGCGATGGAAAAGAGGCGCTCGCTTGGGCGCAGGGGTTGCCTAACTTTAAACTTCGCTCGGGGCTGATGCGAAAAATCCTGGAAGCTTGGGCATCCAATGACCCAAAGGGAGCGGCGGACTTTGCGCTCAGCCAGCCTCCGGGTAATCAGCAAGATGGGCTTCTGGAATCCGTTATGGGAAAGTGGTTCGTCTCGGACCCAGACGGCGCCGTTTCTTGGATATCCTCGATTTCCAGGGCGCAAACAAGGAATCGGCTTTTGGCTAATGCCCTGAGCGGCTACGCGCGAAGCAATCCCAAGGGCGCCGCCAGTTACGTTCATTTGATCACGTCCGCCAAGGACCGCAAAGATGCTTATTTGAATATCGTCCGGGAATGGGCGGACCAAGACCCAGTGGGCGCCGTTGCGTGGGCTAAAGACTGGCCGGAGACAATGCGCGGCGAAATTGGGATCATATTTCTGGGCCAGCTTTCTGGCATGGATCGCATGGATCTCGCCGTTCAACTGGTCATGTCCTGGCCCGAGTCAAAGACACAAATAGATCTTATGGGGAACTTGGCACGGCAATGGGCCCAGAATGATCTGGAGGGGGCGATTGCCTGGTTTAAGACGCTGCCCCCAGGACGCGGGTGGGACAAGGTTCTCGAAACCTTGGGAGGGGAATGGGGCGACGTTGATCCGAAAGGTGCCCTGGCTTACGCGCAGAGCGTGCCTTCCAGTGTCTCGGTGCGGAATTTTATTTGGTCGGTCGTTGGGTCATTGGTGCAAAATGACCCGGCTGCCGCGGCTGACTGGGCCTTGTCCATCCCAGACGCGGCTCAGCGCAAAGACATGCTGGTGAACTTCGTCATCAAATCCTGGACTGGATCAGCGCCGGAAGCGGCTGCGACCTACGCCGCTGCCCTTCAAGACGGAGAGTTGCAGACAGCGGCCGTGTTGAAGATTGTGGGTGAATCGGCGTTTTGGAATGGCGCTGACTTAGCCGCCTGGGTGGGCAAATTTCCCCCTGGCGACCTGCGGGACCAATGCGTGGAGATGGAAGTGAGCCACGGCGCATACCGCGATCCAGCGGCGGTGGTGGCCATGCTCGATGCTTGTAACGATCCCCAACTTATTCAGAAATACGGCGAGCAAATCGGCAACGCATGGTTGAGAGAGGATCCTAACTCCGCCGTGGCCTGGATTCAGAATTCCACTCTGAGCAACGACGTAAAGCAACGTCTCTTGAGCCAGCCCAAATGAGAAACTCGATCCGGGCCACCCATCCGCAGGGGATTTGCTCCTTGGTCGAGTCAGAATAGATAAAGGCTGCCAGCACGTCCGGGTTGCTTCGTCGCCGGGCCTACATTGGCGAAACAGGGATATCCATAGTTTCTTAACGGGCTTCTACGGCACGACGGCTCGCAGTGTGAATGCGCCGGAAAGCGGTGTGTCTTTGCGCGCCCGGATATTGTGATCGGAAACCCAGCTTCCGCTGAAGTCCGTCGGCCCGGCGACCTCGGTGCTGGCAAAGAGCGTCGTCGCGCCCGGCCAGCTTGAAGACGCACGCCCGATGACCGACTTCCCGCTGGTCGGAAGCAACACGAGGCCGATGCCCGATCTATCGGTGAGCGTGAGCCAGTGAAGGTTGCGCTTGGAGGCGCGGAAAAGGACGTCGGTGTCATTACACGCGCCCGTTGGTTCGCCAATATGACCTGCGGGATAATCGTTGAAGTAGGAATCGCGGAACCAACTCATTCGCGTCGTGCGGGGCGGCATCAGGATTTTCAAGCCTTCCTCCCAGAGGTTTTTGTTGGCGGCGCTCCAATCGACATTCCAGGTCACGGCGATTTCCGCGTCAGGCTTTATATCGTACGTTGCGGTGAATGAGCCAAGGGGGGTTCCGCCGCTTGCAGTCAGTACGGCGCCGGTCACAGAAACGTGAATTGAGCCGGCGGCATCGACGGGCGCGGCAGTCACGCCGGCGCTGTCGATGAACGGCGGAGTCTTTGCGCGATAGTACGCCCTTTCGCTACTCGCCTTTGCCTCTCCGAGATTCAGAATCGGGCCGCCAACGACGATGTCCTTGCCATGGACGCGCCACGATTGAATGGCGCCGGTATGTTTATCAAAAATGATTTCCAGCAGATTGTTTGAGACGCGGAGGGTGTCCATCCCGTCCTGGCTTCTCAGCCCGTCGCCAGCCGCAAGGGCTGGGGGCGGTTGAGGAACGGGCGCGCCTTCCACCGGCAGATTTACCGCCACGATTAAACTTCCATCGGTGTGGGAGAATTCAAGCCGCAACCTCGTAATCCCGTCCGGCGCAGGAAACGAGGCCTGGACCGACTCCGATGGCGAGCAGTTTATATGTTCGACTCGGCTTTTGAGAATCTCATAGTCCCGGTAAGCGGTCCAGCGGCACACAACTTCGTTGAGATCGGTGAATGAGTAGCGATTTGTGATTGACACTGTAATCGTCCCGCCGATCGCAGAGACCGTGCGTGGCCCTACCTCGATGGGGCTGTAAACTTGCTTGACGATCCACCATTCGGGCTTGGGAATTCGATACGCAGTGACGACTCCCTTATCGTTCTCCTGCCGGAGATTGTCCGGTCCCCATGAGCCTTGGTGGGGTGGGGGAGCATTTTTGTCGGCAATGCCCTGGTTCTGCCATTCCCAGATGAATGAGCCGAGAATGGTCGGTGCTTGCCAAACTTTTTTCCAGACGCCGATCATGGCTTCGGACCAGAGATCGTGCGCGCCCGGGTCGTAATTCTGCGTCTCGGGCTGCCAAAAGATGTGGGGGTTTTCGGAAAAATTCGCCGGCCGCCCATCCCGGATGATCCTGTCAACATCGCGAGGATTTGGATAATGATCGTCCTGCCAGAGTTGCCCTTTGACCTGGCGCGGACTGGTTGAGGAGACGAACGCCGGACGAGTTGGGTCGGTGGCCTTGACCAGGTCTATTACTTCCTGTGAGTCCGGGCCCATCGGGTTTTCATTGCCGAGGCTCCAGGCCAGGACGCACGGACGGTTCTTATCGCGCGCCAGCGTCTCGGCGGCGCGCTGCAATAGATAAGGCGCGTAGGCGGGATTAGTGACCTGATCGCCAATCCAGCAGTAAGGAACCTCGTCAAGAATATACATGCCGCGCTCTTCGCACAGTTCCAGGAATCGCTGGGCATGATTGTAATGGCTGGTGCGGATGGCATTGATATTGGCGGCCTTCATCATCGTCAGATCCTGTTCCCAGTTGGTTTCGGTGAGGGCAAAACCCCGGTCGGCCCAATAGTCGTGGCGGCAGGTGCCGGTACATTTGATGGAACGACCGTTCCAGAGAACCCGGTTGTTCGTGAAGTCAATTTGTTTGAATCCAAATCGCTGTTCGACCCTCTCGATCGATTTTCCGTCACCCGATAGTTCCATGAGTAAATAATAGAGATTCGGCTTCTCCGCGGACCAGAGAGCCGGCGATTTCACCGGAGCGCTCATCATAATGGTCGCGACGCCGTCGGCGCCGACGGTTCCGTTGCCGGAGAGTTTCACGTCTGCCGGTTTTTTTCCCTTCGCCGCGTACAGCTTGCCGGAAATGGCGACGATCTCGCCTGGGGCGCCTGTGACCTGCACGGATGCATTGAGCGTGGCGTCCCGGTAATCCGCATCCAGCGGCGTTTGCACGGTGATGTCGGACACGTGGGTTTGCGGGACGGCGATCAACGATGTGTCGCGGTAAATCCCGCCCATGCACTGGTAGTCACCGGTTTCACAGTCGTCGGACGGAGTGGTTTTGGACACGCGGACCGCGAAAAGATTGCGCTCGCCGGGCTTTACCAAGCCAGTCAAGTCAATATTCCAGGCGGTGTAGCCGCTCTCGTGGTAGCCGGCTTTTTGCCCGTTGACGAAGACCTCGGCCCCGTCGAGCGCGCCATCAAAGTGCCAATAGATTTTTCGGCCCGTCCACGACGCGGGCACCTTGACCCACCGCCGATATTGCCCAACCGTGCTGTCAACCGAACCATAAGTGGGCGTGGAATAGCCAAACATTTCCCAATTCGACGGCACAGGAATGTCATCCCATTTGGCGTCATCAAACGTCGTCAATGCGAAATTATCGACACCCATTGCCGGCGTTGTCGGAGCCTTTTGATCGACCGGCTGCCACACCACATCCCGGCCTGCGCGGTCAATGTGGATCTGGAATTCGCGGATTGATGCCCATGCGCCGTCGGCATGGCCGACTACCGTCACTTTGACAAAGCGAACATTCGCGGGCGCAATTTTCACCGGGCCATCGGCCAGGCCAGGCTCCGCGGTGGCGTCTGCCAGCGTGAGCCATTTGCCGCCATCCGCTTTTCCCTCGATGCGGCATTGGTAGCCGCCGCCGTTTTTTTCCCAGGTGAGGTTTATGGCGGTGACGTTCTCGTTTTTGCCGAGGTCGGCTTGGAGCCATTGGGGAACGCTGTCATCGCCGGCGCACCAGCGCGTATTGTCCAGGCCATCGAAGGCGTTATCCGGCGGGTTCCTGTCCTCGGAACTTGATGCGCTGATTCCCAGTTTTCCCTCCTGGCCTTCCACGAAGATGCCTCCGGCTTTGATGTGTCCATGCGTCAGCGCGAATTTCCATGCGCCGGTCATCGGCAGGTTCCAGGGGTTTTTCGCGCGCAAGGCGTCAGGCGGCACCGGCGTCGCGGTTGGCAAGGGCAGGGGCAACGATGCCGGAGTGACGCGCCCGAGGTCTTGGGCCATTGCGGACTGCGTAAAGGCTGCTACGAGCGGGAGGCACAGGAGCGTCGAAAGATTAATTCTCATTTGTGTTTTAGCGGGTGCCGCATGTTGATTGCCCTATGTTGCCCTGCAATTGAGAATTGGTCATTGAAATTTTTGTTGGTCATTGACCGATATATACAAAATCGGGACTGGCGGTGTTTATTGGATGAATTCAAGGCGCAAGACTTGGCTGGAAAAATCAGCGGCGCGTTGGGCAAAGAATGATCTTATTCAAACCAAAGAAAAGTCCACCAATGCCCATCAGCGCGAGCAGACCTGGTTCAGGCACGGTAACGGCCGAAGGTGAGACGATATAAAGCGACGCCCCATTCAGATCCAGGGTGCTGTTCGGCATCGTGGAATAGGTTAGCGATTCTATTTGATCTACCGATGCCGAAACATTGGTTCCATACGTGATGTCGCTCGGTTCAATTTCGACTGATGTGGACGAAACGCTTTGGGTTCCCGTCAACATCGCAAGCTCCCCATTTGCTGGACCCGATTGGCCGTCAAATAAAAGAAACTGCGTCCCGGCTGGTATCGCAGCAATTTTACCCGCTGAAACGGAATCCGCAAATTGGCGAGTAAATACTACAATTCGATTCTCATCAAATTCTGGCGGTGGTTGAGAATCCGGGATCGGGAGTACAACGTCCGGCGTTCCAAAGGAAAATGTATCTTGTCCCAAATCCATCTGTGGCATTCCGTCGCATTCCGCCGCCCGATCCGAGATGGCGCTCAACGCGCTAATGAACCCGGAAAAGGAGGCGGGCATAGCTTCGTCAGAGCTTCGGATTTGGAATCCCTCCTGCGCGAGACCGGACAAAGCTAGAGCGGGACGCTTGTCAAGGCAAGCAGATTTCACAAGCAAGTGCACACCGGTTTTTGCGGCTTTGATTGACAAGAAAATGCCTGCTCACGGCAAGTCAAGACCCGGAAAATGGCCAGGGTCCAAATTTGATTTTTCAGAACGATCCAGTGAATCATAATAGAATGCAAAATAGATTTCGCGGTAGCCGTCCGGGATCTCCAGGCGCAATTCTGGCGGCCACTCGGCGTAGGAGTCGATTTATCTCGCAAGGCAGCAAGCACAGTAATGTTTCGCACAATATATGTTATATGTATTACGCGAAGCTTTTTGCCGAATTTGGGCTTGCGTGAAATTGGCGCGGGTTGTATGGGCTTTCGTTGTTTTCGCTAATAGGCCGTAATAGCTATTGGATTATGCAAAGCAGCGCCAAGACCGTTCAGGAGTATTTGAAGGAATTGCCTGCGGATCGTCGCGAGGCAATTAACGCGGTGCGAGGCGTCATCCTCGCGAATCTGCCCAAGGGGTATGAAGAATGCATGAGTTACGGCATGATCGGATATGTCGTGCCGCACAGCATTTATCCCAAGGGGTATCAGTGCAATCCGAAGCTGCCATTGCCGTTCGTGAACTTGGGTTCGCAGAAGAACCACATGGCTGTTCATTTGATGTGCTGTTACTGCGATCCGGAGTTGAAGGCGTGGTTCGAGAAAGCCTGGAAGGACGCGGGCAAGAAGTTCGATATGGGCGGGGGGTGCGTGCGGTTCAAGAAGCTTGAGGATGTGCCTCTGGAGGTGATCGGCCAGTTGGTCGCGCGCCTGCCCGTGGACGTTTATATTCGCCGGATCGAAAAGGCGTTCGCGGATATTGCCGAAGCGAGGGCGCTTAAAAAGATGGCGAAAACGAAACCTTCGAAAACGAAGCCGCCCAAGAAGTAAGCGACGAATTTAGGAGAGCATTTGCTCCAACCGCTCGATGGGATATTCAGCGCGCCAGTTGAGTTGACCGTCGTGCTCTACCTGCAGAAGGCCGCGCCCAACCCGGCTGCCTCAGGCGTTGAACCATCCCCGCCGCGTCAGGGGACGCGGCCTACAGAGATTCGCGTTTTTGCGGGATGGGCGCCATTGAGGTGGTGGGCGATGAGGGATTCGAACCCCCGACCAACAGCGTGTAAAGCTGCTGCGCTACCACTGCGCTAATCGCCCGTCCAACTTAAATTTACGTCGCGCTTCACTCAGTTGGCGAGGCAAATTGGTAATGTCCTAATTTTGGAGGCTATGGACTGAGCAGACATGTCGCCGCACTCCAGGACGCCTCGCGCGAATGGCGGCGCATATTCACACTTTAGCCTTTAGCCTTTAGCCCTTAGCCTTGTTCGATGATTGCGCGCGTGACGCTGGAAATGGCCCTGGGCAAGGAGTTTGATTACTCGATCCCGGCGGAATTGGAAAGCGTTGTCGAAGTGGGCACTCGCGTGAAGGTGCCGTTTGCCAACCGTCAGGTGCTTGGTTGCGTCACGGCGCTCCTCGAGACGTCTCCACACGCCGAACTGCGGGCGATTATCAAAACGATCGGCCGGCAATCCCATGTGACGCCGAAGATTCTGGAATTGGCGCGGTGGATGGCTGATTACTATTGCTGTCCGCCGGAGATCGCGCTTAAAACGGTTTTGCCCGAGGCAGTGCGCCGGGAGAAGGAAGGATGGCGCGAGCAGTTATTCGTCCGCGCCCTGCCCTCGCATGAGGCGGACCCGAAGTTGAGCAAACGCCAGGCGGAAATTCTCGCGGCGGCACGCGCCCGGAAGGAGTTGCCGTTGCAGGAGCTGCTGCGCCAAACCAATTCCACGACGCAGACGTTGCGGCGGCTCGAGGACAAAGGGTTGCTCCAAATTGCCCCGCAAATTTCGGAACGCGATCCATATGCCCGAGATACGATTCTGCCGACGCAAGCCTTGTGCCTGAATGACGCGCAAAAACACGCGGTGGACGAAATCGCGCGCGCCGAATCGCCGTCAGGAAACGGCGCGGACGGCTCCAAAACGGTTTTTCTTCTTCACGGCGTCACGGGCAGCGGAAAGACCGAGGTTTATTTGCAGGCCATCGCCACTGCATTGCGGAACGGAAAAGGCGCCATCGTCCTGGTGCCGGAGATTTCGCTGACGCCGCAAACGGTCGAGCGATTCAAGGCGCGATTCAGCAGCGGTCCGCTGCAAACGCTTGTGGCGGTGTTGCACAGTCATTTATCCACCGGCGAGCGGCACGACGAGTGGCATAAGATTCGCCAGGGACGCGCGCGGATTGTCATTGGCGCTCGCTCTGCGGTTTTCGCACCGGTCGATCCGCTAGGGTTGATCATTGTGGATGAGGAGCACGAATATTCCTACAAACAGGAGGAGTCGCCGCGCTACCACGCGCGCGACGTGGCCGTCGTGCGAGGCCGGATGGAAAAAGCGGTGGTGGTGCTGGGTTCGGCGACGCCCTCGATGGAAAGTTTTTTCAACGTTCAAAAAGGCAAATACCGGCTGCTGGAAATGCCGTTGCGGGCGGACGACAAGAAAATGCCGATTGTTCGTATAATTGACATGAGACGGGCGGCTCAACGAGAGAAAACGGCGCCGATGTTTTCGGAGGAACTCAAGGAGGCAATTCACAAAAGGCTTGATCGCAAAGAACAGACGCTGTTGTTTTTAAACAGGCGCGGTTTCGCGACTTCGCTGCAATGTCCCTTGTGCGGCTATGTTGCGCAGTGCCCGAATTGCAGTCTCGCGCTGACTTACCATCGTCACGCGGGAAAATTGCGCTGCCACATTTGCGGTTACGACGCTGTCGCGCCGGTTGTTTGCCCGGAGGCGAAATGTCGCAACCCCGCGATCCGTTTCGCCGGGATGGGGACGGAGAAAGTTGAGGCCACGCTGAGAAAGCTCTTTCCGCAGGCGCGGGTGCAACGAATGGATTCGGACACGCTGAAACGAAAAGAGGATTACCGGCGCATCCTTGGGGATTTTCGGACCGGAAAAATCGACATCCTGGTGGGAACGCAAATGATCGCCAAAGGCCTGCATTTTCCCAATGTGACGCTGGTGGGAATTATTTACGCGGACCTCGGGCTGCACATGCCGGATTTTCGCGCCGGGGAGCGGACGTTTCAATTATTGACGCAAGTTTCGGGGCGAGCCGGCCGAGGTGACGTGGAGGGCGAGGTATTTGTACAGGCATTCACGCCGTTTCATCCCGCCATTCAATACGCGCGCCGCCATGATTTTACCGGGTTTTACGATCAGGAAATGGAATTTCGCCGGCAATTGAAATATCCGCCGTCCAGCCGCATCGCGCTGCTGCTGCTCAAGGGGCGAAACGAGGAGAAGGTCAGCTTTTCAGCAACGCATGTGAAACAGGAGATTGAGAAAGCCGCCGGCGCTTTGCCCGGTCTGGTAATCGCCGGGCCGGCCCCTGCCCCGCTGGCGCGCGCCGAAACTTATTACCGCTATCAGATCATGCTGCGGACACGACAGATTTCCAAACTCAGCCTGCTGCTGGCCGAAATGATGAGAAACCTCAAATTGCCCGATGACGTTTCGTTGTCGGTGGACATCGACCCGGTGAATTTAATGTAATCATGCAGCCGAGCAAACGGCGCGGCGCGCAGACTGCACGGACAGAGTCACTGCGAAGCCGGAGTCCAGTTGTTGATCCACGACGGCGGAGCCATCGATGCAAGCGAGGCGTTCGTGGATCGAAAGCCCGTCCAGGGCCTGAAATGTCAACGGCTCGGAGCCGGGCTTGACCGTGTGAACGGCCAACTGCAAACGAAGGAGGTCGGCCGATTGTTGCAATTCGATCGCCATTTCCGTCACGCCGTTCGGGGCGAATACATCGGTGACGATTTCGCGGCAAAGACTGAACAATTCATTGTTGGCGTAGGGCGGCAACGCGACCGGTTCCGCTTTTGCGATAAGTTGGCATGCGATTCCCGCCGGGTTGGAACTGGCAAACCATTGCAGCGCGGCGACAAGGCCGAGATCGTCCAGGACCCGCGGCCGAAGTTCATTGGAGATTTCGCGCATGACTTCGCCGAGTTCCATGATTTTTCGATTCCAGTCCTGGCATTTCTTGCTCCAGTTGGTGGGCGGCCCCTGCTCCAACGTGGCCAGCGAAAGCTGGAGCGCGAGCAAAGTCAGTGTCTGGTTGACATCGTCATGGATTTTGCGTGCCAGGCGATGGTGGTGCTGCTGTTGAAGCGCGTGTTGCCGCGCCAGAAGCGCCCGAAATTGGATGAGCGATGTATTGACCATTTCGTGTCCTGCATCGCTTTTAGCACAGCTTGTGCCAGTCCCGAAAATGGGAAGCCAATACGGGGAACAACCCGATTGGCAGGGCATTCGGGTTGCCTGCGGAAACCTCAGCCTGTCCAGTTCTTAAGGAAGTTGTCGCGGAACAGGACGGGCATTCCGGTTAAGCGGCTTTGGCTGGCGCGGGCTTCCTGACCAATATGGCGCCGTTGCTCTTGAGATACGCCTGAACCGCCGCAATTCCGCCAAGACTGATCGGAACCCGTTTTTGACTCTGAAACAGACGGTAATGCGTCAGCGTTTTGCCCACTTCCATGATCTCGATGTGCTTGTCATCCATTTTCCAGAGCTGGCCTTTGACCAGGGGAACCGGGGAGAGTTTCTGAATCGGGGAAGGCTTCTTCGCGGTTCGTTTCAGGGTCGTCGCGCGCTTTACCATTGTAAGATCCATTTTCATAAAATTAGCGTCCAGAGTCCAGTTTAGTTGACACACCGTGGCACCATACATTGCTTCGGTATCCGCAATTTAAGCACGGAAACTCGAAGAAGGAAACAGAAATCTTCGTTGCCTTACTGAAACAAGTCCCCCGGCCTTTTGGGAAACGGCAGCGTCACGGGGCGTGAGGGCGCCTGTGTCTGCACCGAATAGTTCTGATCGCGCTGCGCAGTGGACATCACCGGATGAGCAGGGGTTGGCAACTGGTCCCAGGCGTGCGCCAGGGACGGCTGTGCCTGGACTTGGTCCTGGCTTGGCCCGCGCATGCTGTCAGACACCCAATCATTGCCCGAAGTGGTTGGAGCGTACGCCGAACTGTGCAGAGGGTCGGGCGTAGCAAAAGGGTTGAGTTGAGACTGACCGCCGAGCGGTTGCTGGTAAAAGGAGCCGGCGCCAAAATCCTCTCTCCCTGGTTCCATTGCAGTCTCGCGCGACCGTTCCCGCGTCTTGGGCGCATGAGATTCAAGGGAACGGAGCCAATCGGTTGCGGGCTTCTCTTCAAAACGGTTGCTGAACCGATCTTCGCCCCGCTCGGCATCCTTCTCAAATGTATCGGCTCCAAAACGCATCATCTCCCGATCAGATCGCGACCAATTACCGTCCTTGGAAAAGGACGAATCCTTGGAAAAATCGGAGTCCTTGTCGTTGGAAATCGTCGAAGTGTTGGTGTGGGTTGGGCCGGTCCTCGGGGAAAACAAATCCAATCCCGAGGCGGAGGGGTCATCCTTATTCTGGTCCTGATCTTCATCGAAAGGCGCAGTCCACCCGAAGTGATCACGCGATTTTGGCGTTGGAATTACAATGGTTGCTGACGGAACGTACGTGAAGTCGGAAGCTTCGGTGTGGTGTTTTGAGAGAGTTTCCCGAATCGCGCTTGCGGCATCTTGCTTAATTACACGTTCGGGTTTCGGCACTTCCAGGAGAGGAGACGCCACAGAAAACTCGATTTTGTCCCCCGCGACAGCCACGGGCGCGACCACGGCAAGGCCGCCGGCAACAAACGCCAGCAAAGTCACCATCGAAGTTGAAGTGCGACAGACCATACCGTCGAGAGCATTTTATAGGGCAAAGCCCATAAAAGGTCAATCTTATTTAGACCGGATTCAATGCGCCCGGGAAGCCGTGCTGACGCAGAGCTTCGTAGAGCGTCAGCGCCACGCAGTTTGATAGATTCAGCGACCGCACTCCGTCGTGAAACATCGGGATTCGCAACCAGGAATCGCGGTGCTCGTCGAGGATTGATCGGGGCAATCCGGCAGTCTCTCGGCCGAAAACGAGGTAATCGTCTGCGGCATAAGTGACCTCCGCATGATGCCGTTGCCCGTGCGATTCGATCAGCCATAGCCGGGCGTCCGGCGGAAGCTGCGTTCGGAACGAGGGCCAGTCCGGCCACCGGTGCCACACGAGATGTTGCCAATAGTCTAGGCCCGCCCGTTTGAGTTGTTTGTCGTCAAGCTTGAAGCCAAACGGCTCGATCAGATGCAGCGTGGACCGCGTCGCCGCGCAGAGGCGGGCGATGTTGCCGGTATTGGGCGGAATTTCTGGTTCGACGAGGACGACGTTCATGTCAATAAAACACCTTCCACAATACGAGGCCGTGCGCGGGGGCGGTCATTCCGGCGGCTCTCCGGTCTCTTTCCGCCAGCATGCCCCGGATTGCTCCCGGCGCTATCTTCCCCTGCCCCACTTGTGCCAGCGTTCCGACAATACCCCGGCACATTTTATACAAGAACCCGTCCCCTTCGATGATAATGGTGAGCAACGGGCCATTGCGCTTGAAGTCGCATCGCGTCAGGTTCCGAACGGTGGAACTCATTTCGTAATTGCGGGTTCCAGCCAGCGACTTGAAATCGTGCCGTCCGACGAAAAACTTTGCCGCAGCACGCATTGCCGCGACGTCGAGTGGGCGGCTGACGTGCCAGGCTTGCTGGCGCAGGAGCGGATTCATCGCTGTCCCCATCCAGATGTAATAGCGATATTGTTTTCCCTTGGCATCAAAACGCGCTTCAAAATCGTCGCGGCAACGCGCGGCGGACATCACGCGGATGTCGCAAGGCAAGTGAGCGTTGATGGCGAGGGCGAACTTCGTGACGGGCATTTTGAGGTCGTCATCGGGAATTTCGACGTGCGCCACCATTCCTAGGGCGTGAACGCCAGTGTCGGTGCGGCTGGAGCTTTGGAGACGGCTGGCGCGCGGAAATATTTTCGCGACGGCTTCCTCGACGCGCTGCTGGACGCTGACGCTGTTTTTTTGGCTTTGCCAGCCGGCGTAATTGGTGCCGTCGAAGGCGATCGTCAGCTTCAGCTTCATCCGCCGGCTCTGTCAAGATAGCTTTGAAGTAAAATAGCCGCCGCCGTTTGATCGACCTTTTGCTTGCGTTTATCACGGCGGACGCCGCTATCGATGAGGAAACGGTTGGCCTGGACGGACGTGAGGCGTTCATCCCATGTCTTAACCGGGACCGTTACGGCTTGCTGCAACGACGCGACAAATTCACGAACCGAATCCGCCGCCGGGCCAAAGGTGCCGTTCATGTTGCGTGGGAGGCCGACGACGATTTCGTGGACGTTTCGTTGCGCAACTAATTCCGCGATACGGTTCAGGAGATTGGCCTGCGGCTGGGCGGGAATGAATTCCAGCGGCTGGGCGATCGTCGCGGTTTCATCGCTAATGGCCACTCCAACGCGCTTGGTTCCGTGGTCAATGGCAAGGATACGCATTGTTTTGAGTCCCGTTAGCCCTTGCTTGTCGCACTTACAGTTCGCCCGGCTTTGTAACCATAGACGCCGTAGAAGGCGATGTAGGCAAACGCCAGCACAGGCACGATGAAGGAGGTTTGAATGTCGCTATGGTCAGCTATAGCCCCTTGCAACGGGGGCAGAACGGCGCCTCCGAGAATCGCCATCACCAACAACGAGGACGCCTGGCTCTTTTGCGGGCCTAAACCTTCAATTGCCAGGGAAAATATGTTCGACCACATGACGGAGCAAAACAGCCCCACACCCAGTATGCTCCACTTCGCCGTTTCGCCGGTGGTACACATGCTGGTCAGCAGCAAACCAATGATGAGGGCGCTGAACAGGGCAAGCATCCGGTGGGCGCTGGCTTCGCCCAAATAAAACGCCACCAGCAACACGATCAGCGCCGGGCCATAATGGAGGGCGTTGTAGGAGCCGGATACCACCCATATCGTGACAAAGGCCACGACCGGCACCAGCGCGACGAGGACGTGTTTCAAGGTTTTCCTCATGGCACTCAACGCGAAGGCGCCCATGAATCGCCCAACCATCAATCCGCCCCAGTAAAAGGCCAGGAATTTGCTGGCCGCCTCGTGTCCAAGCCCGCCGAGTTTGGGAAGACCAAGGTAGTTGATGATCGCGCTTCCCACAGTCACTTCGCCGCCGACATACATAAAAATCGCCAACATGCCCAAAGCGGTATGGGGATGTTTCATCGCACCCAGGCCGCGTTCGATGGTTCCGGTGTTGGTGAAACTGGGCAGGTGCGCAAACTTGAAGAACACGGCCAGCAACACGAAGACGCCCGCGAAACAGAGATATGGGATTTTCACCGAATCCGCCCCATGCGCGTCTTTGCTGGTGAAAAACGTGAAAATCAGCCAACCCCCGATCACCGGGCCAATGGTCGTGCCAAAGGAATTAAACGCCTGGGAGAGATTCAACCGGCTTGAGGCGGTTTCCTCCGGCCCGAGGATCGTCACGTAAGGATTGGCCGCGATTTGCAGCATGGCGAATCCCAATCCGACGATGAACAACGCCACAAGGAAAAATGGATACGAGGTCGCCACTGCCGCGGGATAAAACAGCGCGCTACCCGCGCCCGCTATGAGCAGGCCGATAATGACGCCGTTCTTGTAACCGATGCGATTGATCGGGTCGCCGGAAGTCATCGATATGATGTAATAAATCAGCGAGCCTATGCCGTACGCGCCAAAAAAGGCGAACTGCACCAACATGGCCTCGAGGTAATTGAGCGTAAACGCCTCCTTGAAACGCGGGATCAAGACATCATTCCACACAGTCATAAACCCCCACATGAAAAAGAGGATGGTCATGATCGCGAATGGCCCCCGGTAGGTTTGGTTTCCGGCGGGCTGGGAGGAGACGGACGCCGCGCCCGTGGTATTCATCGTTGCCATGTTTGCATATTTAAGTGGCCAAACGGCGGTTGCAAACAAATAACATGCGGGGCCGGGACGACGTCCCGGCCCCGTGTGAAACAGGCTCAACGCCAAGAGAACAGGTTTATTCCAAAACCAGGGCTTCTATTTGTTAGTCACGGTTTGGAAGAACTCCTGCGGAGCGCTCAAGTTGGTGGTGAACGGTGACTTGGCATTGGTCAAGGTGGTCCAGGGACCAAGCAGATTTGTCGCAGTTTGGAGGGTTCCACCTGTCCAGGTCAATTGCACTGCCGGCCCAGCGACCAACTTCGCTGAAACGGTGATCGGGGTCACTCCGACAAAACTCAACTGGTTGATATTGCCAGCCGTGAATATCGACGCGGCTTCCAATGGAGTGAGAGCCCGGTTCCAAACACCCAGGTCGTCAATATTAGCGGAACCAGGCTGCGGATAGAGTCCCGTCGGATCCTGGCCGATACTTGCGAAGTTTGTTGTGCTGATATTCCCAATTCCCACGACGCTAGATCCCGCCTGGACGTTTTGATGCGCCACAAGCCCGTCAAGATAGACGGTTGCCCCATTCACGCGGTCGATGACATAGATCAGACTGTGCCACATCCCATCATTGATTGTACCCACATCGCCATAGACACCTTCTCCAACGTCCGTGCTGCCATAGACTGAAAAGCCCCATCCGCCCGGCCAGCCTGCCGTGGCTCCTTCTGTCGTGCCGAACGTCGGTTCGAAGCAAAATCCAGGAAACCCGAAGGTGGACCCGACAACGTCAGTAAAGAATGGCAGGTCGTTCCCGGTGTAATTGTTCGGCAATTGGATCCACATGCTGACCGTGAAGCTGGTATTGCTGCCAAATTGCAAATCCGGCCGATAACCAAGACTCGCATAATTGGCGTTGGTGCTCGTGGAATCGACGGTCGTTTGGTACGTGAATGCCTCGCCAATCTGCCCTGGGACGTAATTATTTGTAATCAACGTCGCCCCGCCGCTGGCTTCGTTGGTGGCGTCATTGCCCCGGCCAGAAGTGTCGGCCAGGCTGCCGTCGAAAGGCAAATGCAGGACCAGTCCCGCGATGGCCGGCGGATTGGTCGGCGGCGGCAAAACCGTAATAATGAAATTACTGGTAAGAATGCCGCCGACACTGTTGGTGATGCCGCACGTGTAGGTGCCCGCATCGCTCAAAAGCAGAGTTTGAATCGAAAAAGTGTTTGACGTGGCTCCCGGAATCGGACCGCTCACCACATTGTTCCACTGGTAAGTCAGCGGCACCGTTCCAGCCGCACTGACCTTGAATGAAACTGGGAGGTTGACATAGTTGGTGGCCGAAACGGGTTGGACCGTAACGAACGGCTTCAAATCGGGCCCGTACGCGGCAGCGTAATGCGCCAGCACCTGCGCAGCGCTCAGATTAGTAGGATAAATCGCCACTTGAGAGATTGTGCCGTTGTAGGCGAGGTCAAAGCTCGGACCGGGTTCGGAACTTTCCGAGCCGATGCTAACCGCAGTTTGTGAATCGATCAGACCGCTGGCAAGAAGGCCTGAAGTCTGCCCGCTTGCAACAGGCGCGCCGTCGATATATAGCGTCACACTTCCGCCGACTTCATCACAAACACCGACCAGATGGTGCCAGTTGCCATCGGGTGCGACTTGCGATGCCGCAGTGGCGGCGTTGCCCTTGTCGTCACGGACGAAAAAGGTGTAAAATCCGCCGTCAACGGACAGCGCGAATTGCTCGTCGGCAGTTGTGCCGTTGCCGCCGTGCCCTTTGGCAACCACGGCCGCACCGGTGTAAGCTGAAACCTGGGCGGCCGGACCATTAGCCCATGCCTCGACAGTGAATTCAGAGGTGGCACCGGCAAAATTGATGGCCGTCGGGCCAATGCCGCCGGCGTACGTTTCCGCCACGCCGGGGAAAGAGGCTGCCGTATCCGGGTCAATCAACGAGTAACCGGGCACGCCAAGAGTGACATCGCCGAAGTACGTTCCGTCGTTGCCGCCCGCATAGTCGTGCGCAACTGTGCCATTGGTTTCATCCAGCCTGAGGTAAGCGATCGGTTTGTCCCCAAGGATCGTGGAGACATAGAGGTTCGGAGACGCAATCAGCGTTACTGTGGTCACCGAGCTGGTCGCCACTCCGAAGCTATTGGAAAAAACGAGCGTGTAATTTCCGACGGTATTCGATGTGGTGGGCGTCGTATAGCTGGATTCGGTGGCACCGGCGATAGGTTTTCCGTTCAAGTTCCATTGGAAGGATAGTTGCTGGTTGGGAAGACTCTCGGGAGCGACATTGAGCGGGAATCCCAACCAGCGGGTTTCGGTCGCGGGCACCAGAACAGCCGGCGGCAAAGTCGGCGTCACAACCAGCACTGCGGCGTTGGTGGCGGCGCCGTATTTATTGGTGACAATAACAGAGTATGTGGCGCTTGATGCCGCAGTTAAGCCTGTCAGCGACAGGTTCGTAGCGGTTTGCCCGGCAAGCGCGACGTTATTGGAGTACCATTGATAGCCCAGCGTCCCCGGGCCGTCCGCCCAAACGGAGAGCGTGGCCGAGGAACCCAAATATGCCGGGGACGGAGCCTCAGGCGCCTGGCTGATGACCGGCGGGAGGGAAACAGAATTATACAGGTTGGAAATCGTTGCAGCGTCAAGCGCATTGGTGAAAATGGCAGGCTCAGCAATAGAACCTGCGAAAAACATCCCAAAATATGGGCTTGGGCTGGTTCGCGACCCGATGGACCACGGAAGGTTTATCGAAGCCGGTCCAGGAGGATTTTCGTCCGGCCACGCTCCCGAAAATTGCGCAACCAGGCTCCCATTGCGATAGAGATTCCAATTGGTGCCGTCGAACGTGCCTGCCAAAAACACCCAGTGCCCGATGTCGCCGGGCGGGGCCGGAAACACCGCGCTCATATACCCAGGTCCGCCATCGTAGCCGCCGATTTCGTAATAAGCGACGCCGGGCGCCACCGCGGGATTGTAATTGCCGCCGGAGTTGTCGTCCTGGAAGGACGCCCAGTCGAAGGAATTGCCGACCCGTAGGAAATTCTCCGCATAATTGGTTTCATCGTAGCCTTGCGCTATGATGTCCGAGATGTAACCGAACGAATTCGGCTTGATCCAGGCTGCAAGCGTGATGCTCTCGCCGCCGACGTCATAAAGGTTCGTGACATCAGTATCCAGCACGAGCGAACCCGATACGCCGTCATACCAAACCGATTTGTCTCCGATGCCGCTAACGCCAGGCTGGTCAATCAGCGAGCCAAGGGTGTTTGTCCCGTTGTCCTTAAGGAAGCCGCTGTCGGCGGCGAACGTATAATTGGTGGGATTGGGCGGAACGTATGCGGGGCCGTCGAAGTTCCAGTATCCGACAGGCGCCGAGGCCAGGACAAGCGCATCGTACCCAGCCGAGTTGGTCGTACCTGCTTTATAGTGGGAAGCAATCGTGTTGGAACTTAGAAGAGTGTTATAAATAGCAACTTCATCAACCAAGCCGTCCCATCCACGGTTGCCCTCGGGTAGTACCGGATCCTGGTTGCCATCCTCGTACTCGCCACCCGGAAGACTTGTTCCGCCGATTCTGGTTGGCGCGAAGTTGTTGACGTGAAACGGTCCGCCTGTGGCCGGGCCGGTGGCCGCCAGGACACCATTGAGGTAAAGAGACGCGGTGGTTCCATCAAATTCTCCGACGACATAAGTCCATGAAGCAGTCGAGACTGTCACAGAGGCGATGGCGGTAGCGCTGTAACTGTCAAGGCCGCCAAGGCGAAACTCCCACCCCCCGGGGTTTGCATAAAACACGTAACCTGATCGCGCGCCCTCGAACGAGCTTGCTCCAGTCACAGTAAGGGAAGAAACGGGACTGAGACCGGTGGCGGGCGTTTCATCATTTATCGGAGCAAACGGCGCATTAGGCTTGGCCCAGAATTCAATCGTGAATGGAGGCACCGGATTAAGCGCCGGAGTATTCGGAATATCAATCCGTGAAAAGCAATCGGCAATGTTCTGGCCGTTGTTGGTGAACTGCACACAGTTACCGACAACGCCACCGGCTACACCTGTCACGGCCTGGACGACGTAGGCGGTTCCGACGGCGCCGGCGCTGCCCAGGTTTGAAATCGTATTGATCGCTGGCGAAGTGGCTGTTTCATCAAATCGCCAATAATCAGCGGGCGCCTGGGCCTCTAAGAGGTTCGTGTAAGTCTGAGCGCGCGCCGGCGAGGAGCTCAACGCCGCCAGCAGCACGCCTCCGGCCAACGCGGAGCCAATGTTCCATGATTTTGGTGTCTTCATTTTTTTGTTTTTCAATGGTTAGTTTAGTTTCATGCAGTGGTTTTCAGCTTGAGATGACCCCGTCCCTTCCTGGCTCAACTCCCGCCAAATTTCAGAATCAGCCGGTTCCCGTTCATTCAGTTTTCTCGACAGCACCGCAAAGGCCGTCGTGCGCGACCGTCCAAAAATCTCCGGAAATGATTCCTCGACATCAGCTAAGGCGCTTTTGGACGAACTGTGTGCAACTGCAACCACGTCACATCCACATCGCGGGGCACAGCCAGCGGCGGCACTGCCGGGCCAGTGGTGCCGCTCATTCCCACTTCAGGCGGCTGGAGGGGCGGGCAGGTTCTGGGATCCTGCCAGTGTTGAATCGCCGCGTGGCCATCCGCAAATGAAAATCCGGCGGATCGATCGTGGTACATTCCCGGCATATCCTCATTGAACTGGTAAAGGCTGGGTTCCGACGGCGTGTCGCCCGACATGTCGGTCATGTAGTTGCCCCAGTTAATACAATCCTGTCGTTCATCGATAAATACCCAAGTATCGACTGGTCCGGGTGACTGCGTGGCAATCAAGTCCGTGGTTTTCATGTAAACGGGATAATTGTCTCCCCAGGACGTGTTCCCCTCCCCTTTTTGCTCGCCGGCGCCCTCGCCGCCAAATCCTCCCCAGAAAAAATTCATCGATATCGACCGGACCCGCGGCAATTGGACAATCCCGCTGCCGGTATTGTGATTGATGACCGACGTGTCAGCCGGGCAGCGATAGACCATGTACGAATTGATATATGGATAGAGCGGCCCCGTCTCAATGTCGATGGACGGATCGTAATTGTACGCGCTGTCGGTGAAATCCTCCTCTTGTTTTGTCCATGCGTAATTATTCAAGCTGTTAGCGCCGGTGGGGCCGCCCGCGCTGGATAGGACAACGTATTCGCGATTATCGAGGGCGTACATTCGCCAGCCGAGGCCCATTTGCCGCTGATTGCTCATGCATTTTACACCCAGGCTTTGCTGTTTTGCGCTGGACAACGCGGGAAGCAGCATTGCCGCCAATATCGCAATTATCGCGATGACAACCAGTAGTTCGATCAGTGTGAATCCCCTTCTTCCACGTGAAATCCTCCAATTTGTCCGAGTTATTGTGTTTTCATGTTGCATAGTCATGCTTAAACGCCGTGCCACATCCACGGCTTGCTATTGCTTTTCCTCAGTTGGCTTGGAGCGAAAATGATCAATGGCAGGCAGATAGTCAAGCCGCGTAGGCAGTGGCCTGCCTGGAAACGCTTTACCTTCGCGGAAGCGAGAGTCGGAGAAGGCGACACTCCACAGTCCGACGCATTCTGCTCGACCTCACTCTCACACCGGTCAAGCCTGTCGTCGAACAGTCCAAATTCCCATGTAAAGCTTACCCACATGGCTCGTCCGACTCACTGCCCCGGAATCTAACTGACTTCTCAAACGATCATCCCGTGGAAAATTCCCAATTTCAGCCTCGTTTTACAAACCATTAACCCGCCTCAAAGTTCAGTTTGTTGTTCCGGTTTTGTGACCTTAACGTCACAATGTTAACCATCTAACCCGTTATGTCAAAGCCGTCAATGAAAAAAGTCGGATTATTTTCAATCGATGAATAAGCAGACGTTATTGTCAGGCATAAACCAATTAGCGCCAATCATTTTCTAAAATACTTGAGAAATCCGCACTTTGAATCAATATTCGTTCAGATGCCGACACCGAATCCCGCGAAAACTAGAACGCAATCCTTAACCGTCAACACCGTTGGATCGGATGTCCACGGAACCAATTTCCTCCGCGCGACGCTCATTTTTCGGCGGATCGTGATGCCAGCGCTTTTTGCTTTGACGCTAACCGCAGTGCAGGCGGCGGAACTTCAGGTAATTCACAGGCCTCTGCCGGCGGCGGTGACAAGCAGCGTTCCGCTTCGCCACAGTCCGGGTTGGTCCAGGCTCAATCTGACCCTCGGCCTGCCATTGCGCGATCGCGAAGGTCTTACCAATCTCCTCCAGCAACTCTATGACCCGGCCAGCCCAAATTTTCGCCATTACCTGACGCCTGAACAGTTCGCGGCACGGTTCGGCCCAACCGAGGAGGATTACGAGGCAGTCATCAAGTTCGCGCAATCACACGGCCTCGTTGTCACTGGGCGGCATTCCAACCGAACTCTGATCGATGTAACGGGGACGGCGTTCAGCGTCGAACGGGCTTTCCATGTCAAGATAAACCAATATCAGCACCCAACGGAAAATCGCACATTCTACGCGCCGGATAGTGAACCATCCGTGGATCTGGCAACGCCTATTTTAAGCGTCGGTGGTCTGGACAATTTTATCGTGCCGCATTCGTGCATTCATGTTGCAACTACAAACCGGGCCAAGGCCCAAGCGACGGGATCGGGGCCGGGCGGAACCTATTTGGGAAATGATTTTCGGTCGGCGTACCTGCCGGGAGTGACGCTTACCGGGGCCGGGCAAACTGTCGGATTATTGGAATTTGACTCCGGTTATTATCAGAGTGACATCACCGCTTATGAAGCTCTGGCCGGTCTGCCGAATGTGCCTGTCACACCTATTTTGCTTGACGGATATAACGGCGCGCCGGGCAACGATGATATCGAGGTCTCGGTGGACATCGAGATGGCCGTTTCCATGGCGCCGGGGCTGGCTGGCGTGCTCGTCTATGAAGGTTCCACCACCGACGATATTTTGAATCGCATGGCAACCGACAACCAAGCCAAACAACTGGCGGCTTCCTGGACATACGAGGTTGACTCGGAGAGCGACCAAATTTTCCTGCAATTCGCGGCCCAGGGCCAATCGTTCTTCAACGCCTCCGGCGACAGCGACGCATATACCGGTGCGATCAGCCCTCCGTCCGATGACCCGAATATCACCGTTGTGGGAGGCACCACTTTGACCACTGTAACCACGGGAGGACTTTGGTCTTCGGAGACCGTTTGGAATGCGGGAAGCGGCGAAGGCAGCAGCGGCGGAATCAGCACGAAATATGCGCTTCCAACCTGGCAGCATGGCATCAGCATGACGGCCAACCAGGGGTCCACCACCATGCGAAATATGCCGGACGTATCGTTTACCGCCGACAACATTTACGTCATCTTCGACAACGGTCAGACGGAGGTTGGCGCGGGCACAAGCTGCTCGGTGCAATTGTGGGCGGCCTTCACCGCATTGATCAATCAATTGGCCGTGACAAACGGTGAAGCGACAGCGGGATTCCTCAACCCGGCGATTTATTCAATTGGCAAAGGATTGAATGTCTCCCCATATACCAGCCTTTTCCATGACACCACCAACGGAAACAACGAGAAAGCCAGCAGCCCCACCAAGTTCGTGGCGGTGCCGGGCTATGACCTTTGCACGGGATGGGGCACGCCGAACGGAGTCGGTCTCATAACCGCCCTTGGCCTTCCTGAGCCGCTGCAAATCACGCCGCTTCCAACGGAGATTTTCACCGGGCCGGCGGGCGGACCATTTACGCCAGCCAACCAGACTTTTTCCCTCGCCAACAATGGCGCTGGCGCCTTGCGCTGGAGCCTTGCGAACACATCTTCCTGGTTCACGGTTTCTCCCGCCTCCGGATCCATTGTTCAGGGGGGTGTGTCCGATACGGTCACTGTAACTGTTTCACCGTCCGCCACCAATTTAGCGGCGGGCGCCTACACGACTGCTCTGCGTTTCACAAACGAAGGCGATGGATTCGGCCAGAGCCGCATTCTCACATTGGCGGTTGTCAGCCCGCCGGTCATTACCAGCCAGCCCACCAATCTGTCGTTGTTGGAAGGAATGACGGCGACTTTCACCGTTCAGACGGCTCCCGACGCCCTGATGTCTTACCAATGGCGCCAAAACAATGGGGTTGCCTTGAGGGATGGGGGCAGCTTCTCCGGCACGGCGACCAGCACATTGACGATCAGCAACATTACAGGATCGGACAACGGAAGCTACTCCGTGGTGTTGAGCAACGCTGCGGGCGTTCTGACAAGCTCGAATGCGGTGCTCACCTATGTGCATTCGTCGCCCGTTGTGATTCAGCAGCCTGTAAACCAACTCGCGCTGCCAGGGGCGACGGCCAGCTTTTCTGTCACCGCAGTCGGCGACTCACCGTACACTTATCAATGGCAGCGTAACGGAACCGCGTTGTTAAACAACACCACTTATTCCGGCGTTTCCAAACAAACATTGATGCTTACCAATATCTCCGCCGCGGACGCGGGAACTTATTCGGTCATTGTCAGCGATTTTCACGGCTCGACAAACAGCTCGGGGGCAGAGCTAACCGTCGTTCCTGTAACCTCGCCTGGGCTTACAATGACGCCGATTGCATCGTTTCCCGGAGGCAATGTCGGCGCTGTTCCTTACAGCCCGATGATCCAAGGGGCCGATGGCAACTTTTACGGCACTTCATCGGAGCAAGGCGCCAGCAGCGATGGAACTGTTTTCAAGGTCACCACAAATGGCGTGTTTACGACTCTTGCCACATTCAAGGATAGCAATGGTTCCATTCCTTACGCGGGGTTGTTGCTGGGCGCGGATGGCTTTTTTTACGGCGCGGCGGCCATCGGCGGCACATACGAGGATGGAACATTCTTCAAGATGGCCACCAGCGGCGCGCTTACCACCGAAACGACCTTTAACGGGAATAACGGCTCCGAGCCGGTCGCCAGCCTGCTGCAAGCCAGCGACGGCAATCTCTACGGCACCGCGCTCGAGGGCGGCGCGGACGGCTTTGGAACAATTTTCCGCGTGACCACGGGCGGTTCACTCACGACGCTGGTTTCGTTCAATGACGTTGACGGCGCAAATCCTTCTTCCGCACTGATTCAGGGCAGCGACGGAAATTTTTATGGAACGACTGAAGACGGCGGACCGTTCACTTGGGGCACGGTCTTTAAAATGTCGCCTTCCGGCAATTTCACAAACCTTTACTCATTTACCGGCGGCAGTGACGGTGGAAGTCCGATTCCCGGTATGGTCCAGGGCGCCGATGGCAATTACTACGGGACAACTTATTTGCAGGGCGCGTATGGCTACGGGACGGTCTTCGAAATAACTTCGACCGGCGAGTTGACCACCCGTTACTCGTTTACAGGCGGTCAAGATGGCGGCAATCCATGGGGCGCTCTCGTTCAGGCGGCCGATGGAAATTTGTATGGCAGCACACAGGATTACGGCGCATATGGTTTTGGAACAATATTCCGGATTGCCCCCAATGGCGTGCTCTCGACGGTCGGACAATTTGACGGTTATATCGGAGCCTATCCTTCCGCGGTGCTCCTCCAGGGCAGAGACGGGAACTTATACGGCACGACTCTCAGCGGAGGCGCTTTCAGCGATGGCGTGGTTTACCGCTTGAACATCGACGGACCGCTCCAGATTACCGGTCAGCCCGCAAACCAATCGGGATATACCGGCGGAACGGCGGCGTTTACCGTCGCGACCTTTGGCGCAGCGCCGGTGTTCTATCAGTGGCAGCAAAATGGAATCAACTTGACGAACGGCGCGGGCATTGCCGGCGCTAATTCCGCCACGCTAACGATTTCCAACGTAAGCCCCGACGACGCCGCGGTTTATACGGTGGTGGTTAGCAACACTGTGAATTCCGTAACCAGTGATGATGCGATATTGGAAGTGATTCTCTCCCCGCCGGCAATCACGGCCCAGCCGATAAGCCAGACATGCGTGGTGGGGATGACGGTGACGTTCAACATGACTGCCAGCGCGGACCAACCGTTCTCGTATCAGTGGCAGGAGGACGGAACAAATTTGACCGATGGCGGCGCTATTTCCGGCTCCGCGACAGGAGCGTTGACCATTTCCAACGTCACCTTGGCCAATGCAGGAACCTACTCTGTCATCGTCAGTAACGCGCTCGATTCCGTTCCAAGCACCGCGGCGGTTCTGACCGTTTTGCCTGTCACTTCTCCCGCAGCGGCGATGACTAATTTGCACGTCTTCAGCGGAGGCGCGGACGGGGCATTTGTCTATGGCGGCCTCGTTGAAGGAGCCGGCGGCAACATTTACGGCGTCGCCGAGGGCGGAGGACAGGCTTACGCCGGCACGATTTTCAAACTTACTTCGGCCGGTACCATGTCCACCGTGTATAGTTTTCTGAACACTCCCTTTGGCGCTGAACCGATCAGCGGCATGATGCTGGCTAGGAACGGCGACTTGTACGGCACGTGCGGAGGCGGTGGCGTCAATGGCGATGGGGACGTCTTCCGCCTCACATTCAGTCCGACGGACGTGAAGATTCTCTACTCGTTCGATGATGGCGCCGACGGCGCAACCCCCGCAGCGCCGCTCATTCAGGGCGCCGACGGAAATTTTTACGGGACTACGTACCAAGGAGGCATATACGGCTATGGATCGGTATTCAAAATGACCGCAAGTGGCGCGCTGACCACTTTGTACGGGTTTTCGGCTGCCGACGACGGCGGATATCCTTACGCCGGCGTGATTCAAGCCAGCGACGGCAATTTCTACGGCACGACTCTGGAATTTGGCGCCGATGGATATGGCACTGTCTATCGCCTGACTCCCAGCGGCGCGCTCGACACTTTGGTCGTTTTCAATGGAACCAACGGCGCGTTTCCTCAAGCCGGACTCATCCAGGGACCGGACGGCAATCTGTATGGCTCCACTTTTAGCGGAGGCTCCAACGGCTATGGCACCGTATTCAGCCTGACCACGAATGGCACGCTGACCACCCTATGCGCGTTTAATAATACAAACGGAAGCAGTCCGGGCGCCGCGCTTATAGTGGGGTCGGACGGAAATTTTTATGGCACCACTTCGTCCGGCGGCGCAGGAGGCCAGGGCACGGCGTTCCGAATGACGACAAACGGCGCGCTGACAACATTGCTCTGGTTCGACGGACTCAACGGCGGTGACCCGGAGGCGCCGCTGATTCAGGCTGGCGACGGCAATTTCTATGGCACAACGGCCCAGGGCGGAACGGGTTTCAATCCGAGCGCTGGAGGCGGCAACGGTTCCATTTTCCGGTTCACCGTCCCGCTTTTTATCAGCAACTCCATCACTTTGGCCCCGGCGGTGGCTCCGCTCCTCTACTCTGCCGATATTTCATCCGTGGCGACCGCTCCTCTGGGTGATACTTTGACCTTTTCGAAGGTCAGCGGTCCAGGTTGGCTGCGCGTGGCACCGCAGGGTGCGCTTAGTGGCACGCCGGCGATTTCGGACATTGGCACCAATGTATTTGTTGTCAGCTTGACAGATTCCACAGGTATCACGTCAACCACCAGTATCTTGATTCCAGTTATGCCCGATCCCCCGCCTTCGTTCGTCGTAAACCCATTCGCCGAACCGTGGGCGAATGTCGATGAGGCCTATTCGGCCAACATCGCTACCAACGCCACCGACATGGAAATTGCCGATGGCGATATCCTGACTTTCGGCAAGATCAGCGGCCCGGCCTGGCTCAGTGTCGCTTCCGACGGGGAACTGTCAGGCACGCCAACGGACATCGATGCCGGGACGAACACCTTTGTCGTCAGCGTTACCAATCTCGGCGCAGCTTCCGGCACCGCAACCCTGTTCGTCTATGTGAACAGCGCGCCCTCGTTCCTGCTCCACAATTTTGCCGAGCCGCCCGCCACTGTCGGTTTGAACTATTCCGGCACCATTGCCACCAATGCCGCCGACCCGGATCTCGTCGCCGGAGACTTCCTGAGCTTTTACAAAATCACGGGGCCTTCCTGGCTCAACGTGGCCACCAACGGCGGGCTTTCCGGCGTGCCTTCGAATGCCGACTTGGGGCCAAACACATTTCTGGTGCTCGTTGTCGATTCCGGCGGACTGGCCGATACCGGCAATTTAAACATTGCGGTCAACGTGATGTCGGCGACGCCGATTGTCGTGCAGATTTCGCAGCAAGGCACAAATGTGATGCTGAACTGGAGCGGCGGGAACGCGCCGTATCAAGTCAAGATGACAACGGATTTGACCAATCCTGCCTGGCAGAACCTCGGCAGTCCAGGCAGCGCAACCAGTCTTGTTCTTTCGCCGACAAACGTCAGCTCCTTCTATCAAATCGTCGGCCAGTAAGACAGAGTGTTGTAGCCAAGTCCCGCAATGAGTCGTCCGGTTGTTTGGCGAGGCCGAGTCTCACCCCACCGTAAAGGATGGCTTACCTGCGGGCACGGGTTTTGCAATTTCCCCTTATTGACAAATGGGCAAATTCCTTTGAGCCTGTCAGCCGTATGGAAAAAATTGGATTTGTCGGTGTCGGCAGGATGGGCGCGAATATGGCGCGACGCCTGAAAGATCAGGGTCACACGGTCGCGGCCGTTTATGATGTGAATCAATCAGCCGCTCAATCTCTGGCGCAGGAACTCGGCGCGGAGGCGTGCGCGGACTTGAAACAGGTGACCAAGTTGTCGGACGTTGTCATTACGGTGGTGACGGATGACAAGGCGATGAAAAGCATTTATCTGAGTGGATTGCTTTCGCGCAGCCGGGGTAAGTTATTCATCAATTGCGCCACGGTTTCGCCCGCAACGCACGTTTGGGTGGAGCAAAAGGCCGCCAAGAATGGCGCGCAATCGTTGGAGGCATGCATGGCTTCCAGCATCACGCAGGCCCGCGAAGGGACGCTTTATCTCATGTGCGGCGGCACGCAAGAGGCGTATGATCGTGCCAAGCCGATCCTGGAAAAGCTGGCGGGCTCGATGCGATATGTCGGCGGCTCCGGCAAGGCGGCGGAGGTCAAAGCGCTGGTGAATATGGTCATGAATATCAATACGGCCGGCCTCGCGGAAGGGCTTGGTTTGGGGGCGGCGCTGGGACTTGACTTGACGATGTTGCGCGAGGTTTTTTCACAAACGGGCGCCAATTCGCGCGTGCTGCAAACCGACGGCGAGGACATGCAGAATCGCGAGCATAGTTGCTTTTTTTCCGCCGCACATGCTGCCAAGGATTCGGGCATCGCTCTGCGGCTGGCCCGCGAACAGGGATTGAACCTGCCGCTGGCGGCAGCCACCAAGAAGCAATTCGACAGGATGGTTACGGAGGGATTGGGAGAGTTGGACAAATCGGGCATCGCGGAATTGACGTTCAAAGGTCGTGGCGCGCCGAAGCCGCCTGCACCCGGTCAAGGTACCTGATTGCCAAGTGTGAGCAAGATGTGAGCAATGTGTCACCCGCCTGACACATGTTTTCTAAGAACAAATGCGCTCGACCAACAAGTCGCGGAAGCCGTCGAGATCTCTCCACGCGGTGGCGACGTTCATTTGTTTGGCCCGGTCATCGATTACGGTTAAGCCGTCGTCTGTAACGCGAATGGGGAGGCGCTCCATTTTGCAGAACGATTGCGAAAAGGAGAGGTAAACGGCCACAGGATCAAAGAGCGTGGAGGAGTGGTGTTCGGCTTGGGCTTCGTTTTTGCCGGCCTTGCTCCACAGGCGGTAGTTTTCAATAATCGTTGTGGCGACCGCGTTGGGAGATTGCAATATTCGCTGATAACGCTCCCCGTCAAGACCGACAAGGCCGCAGGTGTCCAACGGCGTTATTGTGATGTCCCAATCCGCAGACAACCCCTTTCGCGCGGCTGCGGCATTCGCTTTGACATTCCACTCTGCGCACGGGGTCGCGGCGCCACCGTAGCCGAGTCGCACGCTGCCGTCCATTCCGACAAAACGCGCGTTTTGCGCGATGCGCGGTTCACGTTCAAGCGCCGCAGCGACGTTGGGCATCGGCCCGATGCAGATCAGCGTCACCGGCTGGGGAGAATTCATAATGACATCAACAATCGCGCTGACGCCGTCGGAATGAACCCGACCCGGGTAGGCATTCAAACCGTAATCGCGCACCCATTCCGCCAGCGCCCCCTGTCCGCGAGGCTCAACGTCCGGGCCCACTGCAATTGGAATTCTGGAGTGCCCAGTCTTTTCCAGGAATTTGCCGAGGAGCTTGGCGCGATAGGGGGCTTTGCCATACTCGGTCGCGACAAGTTTCAGGCTCAACTCGGGGCACTTAAGCAAGAGACCCAAAGCCCACGTATCGTCGATGTCATCGCCAATATCCGTGGCGAGGATCACGGGGATCGGAGACGCGGCTGAGGGGGAATCGGTTCGGCAACCCGCGAGTGAGCCAGCCGACAGCGCAGCGGCGGCGGATGCCTTGAGGAATTTGCGGCGATTGATGTTCATGGAATGGTCTGGGCAATTGAATCAACTTGGAACAGTGCGGGGCAAGAGGAATCGGATTGGTTCTCTTGCGCAAGCGTCGTCGGAACCGAGGCGATGAATCCTTTGCCCGCGAACCACAATGCCTCCTCTCTCCTGCCCTCTCCTCCACAAGTGTGTGGAGGAGAAGGAGCCATCGCCGCGAAGGCCGCTCCTCCCGTGGCGGATTGAAGTTCAGTTTTGGCGGCGTTGTGGTTACGATCCGGGACGATGACAGAGTCTGGAAGGCGAAGGCTAAAGTGGCTGTTGTGCGCCTTGCTTGGGGTGGCGACGCTGGGCGTTTTCTGGCCGGCGCTTCGTTGCGGCTTTGTCAACTACGACGATCCGGGTTACGTCATTTTAAACGAGCACATTCAGCACGGGCTGAATTGGGAGAGCTTGAAATGGGCCTTAACCACCGGATACGCATCCAACTGGCATCCGCTGACGTGGGTGTCGCATATCGTCGATTGCCGCCTTTACGGTTTGCAACCGGCAGGCCATCACTTGACGAGTTTGGCGTTGCACGCGGCGAGCTCTGTTTTGCTTTTTCTCGTCCTGAATCGCATGACCAGCGCGACTTGGCCAAGCGCTTTTGTCGCAGCCATTTTCGCGCTGCATCCGCTCCGGGTTGAATCCGTTGTCTGGGTGGCGGAGCGCAAGGATGTGTTGAGCGCGTTTTTCTGGATGCTCACGGTGTGGGCCTACGCTCGCTACGCGGAGGAGTTCAAAATTGGAGGTTCCAAATCCAAGTCTTTTTACGTCCTAAGCCTGGTGTTCTTTCTTTTCGGCCTGATGTCCAAGCCGATGCTGGTCACGCTCCCGTTTGTCTTGCTGTTGCTGGATTACTGGCCGCTGGGACGATTGAAATTTGGTGAAAAGTTCCCGTGGGGGCTGGTCGGCGAGAAAATTCCTTTTCTTCTCCTGGCGGCAGGCGACTGCGTGGTGACATTCGTCGCGCAAAAGCAATCGGGTGTGGTGGAGCCGCTGACGGTGTTTCCCTGGAGCACACGACTGGCCAACATTCCCGTGGCCTACGCGCGTTACATCGGCAAGAATTTTTGGCCCTCGGGTCTGGCAGCCTCCTATCCGCACCGACCTTTGGGGTTCCTAGAAGTTGCCGGGGCGGTGTGTTTGCTTGGAGTAATCAGCATTTTGGTGCTCAGACGACGGACCGCGCAGCCGTATCTGGCAGTTGGTTGGCTCTGGTTCTTGGGTGTGCTGGTTCCGACTATCGGATTAGTGCAGGTGGGACTTCAGTCGATGGCGGACCGTTATAGTTACCTTCCGTCAATCGGCCTCTGGATAATGGTGGCGTGGGGAGCGCGGGATTGGATCGAGGAGAACCTCGATAGACGCAAGGCAATGATCGTGGCTGGAGGGTTGGCTGTTGCCGGCTGCGTTGTGATGACTCCAACGCAAATCCAGTACTGGCAGAACACCGGCACACTTTTGGCGAGACGGGCAAGCGTGTCAGAACCGAGCTACACCGTTTACTATGACTTGGGCTGTTACAAGATGGGACAGGGAAATTATTCGGAGGCGATCCTGAACCTCAATAAGGCGCTCAATGCCCCGCCCGACGCCAACGCTTTGACCAACCGAGCGGTTGCGTTCAATAATTTGGGCTTTGCCTACTTGCATGAGGGACAAATCTCCAACTCGGTGGCGAATTTTGAAAAGGCGCTGGTGCTACAACCCCATTACCCGGAGGCGTACTACAATCTCGGCGGCGCGTTCCTGGCAAACGGCCAGCCGGACGTGGCGGTTGATTGCCTCCAACACGCCCTGGCGCAGGATTCCACCGTTGCTGAAACCCATTACCGAATGGCCAATGCGCTGATGAAAATGAGCCGCCATGCCGAGGCCATTGCCGAGTATTCGCAAGCCAGCCAGCGCGCCCATGACCAGAACCCGGAAATCCTCGGCTCTCTGGCGGCCGCATACGCCGAAATGGGGAAATTCGCCGACGCGGCGGCCACGGCACAACGGGCGCGACAATTGGCGCTGGCACAAAAGAATCTGAGGTTGGCGGGCATACTGGAAGGCCAGTTGCGGCGGTACGAGGGCGACGACGGAAATTTTCGCCGGTGATTACTGCACTATTTCCATCGCCAGGCAGTAATCCTTGTAGCCCATCGCCCGCCAGAAGTTCAGCGCAGCGGCGTTGTGGGTCAGGACCGAAACCGTGAGGCGCGGAGCGCGCGGCCAGATGTGGTCGCGCAACAGGTTAAAGGCTTCGCGACCGACACCTTGACGGCGGAGATGCCGGGCGACGAAAAAATGGCGCAAGTGGATTTCATCAGGCTCGATGCGATAAAGCGCGTAGGCGGCGACTTCACCGGCGCGGTCGAACAAAACGGCATCGTATCCTTCCTGGAGCCAGCTTCTCATGCGCCTCTCCAAGTCCTGGACGTTCATTGAATTGCGGTGGCGTTCGTCGGCAATGAGCTGAAAATTCAACTCCGCCAGAAGCCGGCAATCCCGCTTTTGCGCCGCGCGCCACGTCATGTGGCATACGCTACTTGACATCCATCGTTTGCGCCAGCGTCACGGCGCGGCCTTCAAGCCAGACCTGACGGTCGTGTTGCGATTGATCGTCGTTCAGCGCCAGCAATTGCACTCCGGGCAGCATGTCCGTTTCAACGACATAAACGCGCGCGCCGTGAATGAACATCGCAACGCCCGTTCTTGGGCCGACGGGACGGACGAAGATAAAGGAAATGGTTCCATCGAGCGTGTCTGGATGGTAATGAACGACGATTTCATCACCGTATTGCCTTTTTGCGAACTCAGCGAGCGCGCGTTCGCGGCCTTGCGATTGCAGAACTGCCATCATGGAGCTCTGCGGTTTGAAGGGAATCGAGGAAAATGTAATGCGGCTTCCCCAATTATCATGAAACGTGACGCTGTCCGGCCCGTCGCTGACCACGCCGCCGCCGACCTCCGCGCTGACAGGAAAAGGAACGGAGAACCCGCCCTGGGATGAGGCGTAATTGGGCCCGTTAATCGAGCCGGAAAGCGGCGGAGCGGTGGCGCAGCCCGGCAGCACCACCGCCGCGACCAGCAAAAATCCGATCGTGGCATTTTTCAGCGTCATTTTATTTTTTTTACACGGCATATCTGAAGACCGTCACCAATGGAGAGCAACACCGAATCCACCCTTTTGTCGCGCGACAATTTGCGATTTAGCGCGTCGATGGCGCGCCCAGACGGATTTTTGAGCAGTTTGCCGCCCCCAAGGCGTCCGCCCCAGAGCATGTTGTCGAAGAGGATCAAACCGTTCGGGCGCATCCGGGGAAGAATCAATTCGTAATAGTCATCGTACTCGGTTTTAAGGGCGTCGATGAACGCAAAATCGAAATGGCGGCCCTTTTTGAGGCTCTTCAGGCTGTCGATGCCAGGCGCGAGACGCAATTCTATCTTATGTTTGACTTTGGCGCGCGACCAATACTTCCGGGCTATGGCGGTCCATTCGGCGCTGGAATCCAGGCAAAGAAGCCGGCCATTCGCGGGCAGGCCGCGGGCGATGCAAATCGAACTGTAGCCGGTGAAAGTGCCCACCTCAATGGCGTCGCGCGCGCCGATGGCGGCAACCAACAGAGTCATAAACGCCCCTTGGTCCGGGCCGATTTGCATCATGGAAATCTCGCCAAGAGCGGCGGTTTCCGCGCGCAGGGCTTCCAGGACGGCATCTTTGGAATTGGCGCAGCACTCGCAAACGTACTGGAAAAGCCGTTTGTTGAGCGGCGTAAATTTAGGAATCGGATGGGCATTTTCGGTCGCGGAAGTTGACACACCGCAATGGTTCCAAGCTTCATAAGTTTTGTCAAATGCGATGCGAATAGAGCAGGTATCGGAAACCAAAATCGCCTTCACATGGCCGGACGGTTCAATATGATTTGGAGGAATGGACCCGCGGTTTATCTCACGCTCGTGCCCTGTCTGCGCCGTGAACAACTGCGCGGAGTTATTGAAAAAGGGCGAGCTAAGGTTGGTTAGATGTGGCGTTTGCTCGATGGTTTACGCGAACCCGATTGAGGAAGAATTGATCACGGGGGAGTTTTACGACCAACTGGCAACGCCATTTTATCTTTCGCCGAACAAACTGGAGAGTGATTACTCGCCGGTGCGATTCGAGCGGGAACTGAAATTATTTCGCCGCTTTTGCGCAGGTGGGCGCGTGCTCGACGTCGGGTGCTCGACGGGAGCGTTTCTGGCGCAACTCCAGCGGAGGCACCCAAGTGATTACGAAATTCTTGGGATCGATGTCGCGGGTCCTGCGCTGGATTACGCGGAGAGCAAGGGAGTTCCGGTGATGCGGGAATCTTACTTGAGCGCGAACTTTGTCGGTAAACGATTCGCCGCAGTCACATTCTGGGCGGTGCTCGAACACCTGGCGGATCCGAGGGCATTTGTTTCACGGACAGCCTCCGCGCTGGAACCAGGGGGCCATTGTTTTATCCTGGTTCCGAATTTTCGTTCGCTCGCCGTGCGATTTCTGGGAGCCAAATATCGTTACATTTTGCCGCAACACATCAATTATTTCACGCGGCGGACACTGGCTAAACTGGTCGAAAGCGAACCCAGATTGCGCATTGTGTGCGCGCGTTCCACCCACTTTAATCCGTTGGTCATCGCGCGAGACTGGAAGGCGCGAGGGAAGCCGGCCACCGACGATGAACGGGCCGCTCTTCTTAAACGGACAACAGCCTACAAACAAAGCGTCGCGCTAAGACCTGCGAAGCTGGTTTTAGGCGCCGCCGAAGCCGCTTTGGGTAGGTTTCATTTGGCTGACAATATCGTGGTCGTTTTGAAAAGAATTGGGACATAATCGCTTCTTTGTTGAAAATGTTCGCAAGTTAAGTGAATATCGTGTCCCGTATTGGGCTTGGATAATCTGATCATGACTCCGGCGCCCGGCGAACGCTTGCTGCGCTTCGTCGGCGACCGCGTCCGCTTCTCGATTCAACCGCCGGACGGCTTCCCCGCCAACGCCCGCGCGATGCTCCGCACCAATCTGGGGAAGGCGGAGCGCCTTCGCCAGGAAATCATCGCCACGCACGCCGGCAAGAACCCGATGTCGGTCGCCTTTTGGCGCGATGTTCCGCTCCAGCGGCAGCCATCCGGTGAATGGGCGATTGAATTGCCGCTGACCGATGTCGGCTTTTATCGCGCCAAAGCATATTTGCTGGATCTTGAGGGGCGCCAAATCTGGCCGCCGGGCGCGGACGCTGGAATTTCCGTCCATCCAAACGCGTACCGCAGCGCCAATACAATCTATTGCGCCTTCCCCCGGATGTTTGGGGCTACCAAGAACGCCTTGAAGACGGTTGATGAAGACCTGGAAAAAAGCCTGAACAAACTCGACGATCAGGGTTACGTGGTTATCCCGCCGTCCGGCACATTGCGCGATTTGATCCGTGAATTGCCGCATATCATGGAGACGCTGGGTTGCCGCATTCTGCATTTGTTGCCCGTCGGACCGACCCCGACGACGTTTGCGCGGTTTGGCCGGTTCGGCAGCCCGTACGCCTGCCTGAACCTGGCGGGCATCGACCTGGCGTTGGTGGAGTTTGACAAAAAATCCAATGGGGACGCGCAATTCCGGGAGTTGACACGAGCCGTGCGATCCCGGGGCGGCCGCGTGGTTATTGACATTGTCATCAATCATACCGGCTGGGGTTCAACGCTTTTTGAGAATAAGCCCGAATGGTTCGTGCATGATGCGGATGGGACATTTGTCAGTCCGGGGGCTTGGGGTGTTACCTGGGGCGATTTGGTCGAACTGAATCCCAACCAAGTTGAGTTGTGGGACGCGTTGGCGGAAGCTTTTATCGTTTGGTGCCGACGCGGAGTGGACGGCTTCCGATGCGATGCCGGTTACAAAGTGCCCGTGCAAGTCTGGCAATACATCGAGGCGCGCGTGCGCGGGGAATTTCCCGAAACGCTTTTCCTGCTGGAGGGTTTGGGCGGCCCGCTGGAGGCCACGGAGGCATTATTGACAGATGGCGGGATGCAATGGGCCTACTCCGAGCTTTTTCAGAATTACGGCAGCGCGGAAGTGGCGCGATACATCGATTACAGCAACCGCCAGAGCGAGCGCGTCGGGCTTTATGTTCATTATAGCGAAACGCATGACAATAACCGTCTCGCGGAGAGCGGCCGGAAGTGGTCGCTAATGCGCAATCGCCTTTGCGCGCTGGCAAGTTCGTCGGGCGGATTCGGCTTTACCTGCGGCGTTGAATGGCTCGCGCCAGAACGTCTCAACGTCCACGGAAGCAGGGGATTGGCCTGGGGCAACAAAGATAATCTGGTGGAGGAATTGGCGCGTTTGAATCGGCTGCTGGTCTCGCACCCGTGCTTTTTCGACGGCGCGAAATTGAAGCGGCTCAGCCCGGACGATTCGCCGGTGTTGGTTCTGCGGCGTGATTCTTCGGAAGGACTCGATACCGTATTGGTCTTTGTAAATACAGATGTGGGGGCCAGCCATCCAGTGTCAATAAAAACAAGCGACTGCGACTCTTTAGGCCAGTCGCCTGTGGACCTGCTTTTCCAGAAACTCCCCGTCGTCGCGCGCAAGAAGGACGCGGCTGTGTTTACTCTGGAGGCCGGGGCTTCATTTTGCCTCTCGGCTTCACCAAAGCCTGCGGGTTTGAACGGCGAGGATTACCGTCGTGCTCGCGCCCAGGCGGCCTGGGCCATTACCGCGCTCTGCAAAGTGCTCTTGCCCGAAGAAATCGGCCCCTGCCCCTGGCGTGAGCTGGCGGCGCGAATTCATACGGATGCCTCCGGGTTTCTCGGTTCTGTGGCGCACCTGAACCGTGTTCATTCACGCTCGGATTTGTTGTCGGCGCTCAAGGCGGCGGAGGGAGGTTTTCCGCAAGTTGTTGCATGGTCGCCGTCTGATAACCGCCGGGTAACACTAATACCCCCGGGACATTGGTTATTATTGCAGGACCCCAAGCCGTTTTCGGCCACGTTGACTTTCGATCATGGAAGCGCGGAGGAACATGCCCAGGCTATCGAAGTTCAGGACGGCTTTGTGGCCTTCTTTCCACCCCGCCATCCCGATCAATCCGCTGATGCGGAGCTTGCGGTGGAGATTTACGCTGCCGAGTCGCAAAACGTGACGGCTCCTTTGCGGTTCTTGCACGCGTCTCCGGAGTACCGCCCGGTCGTGGCAAAACCGGTTGCCGACGCGGTGATTTTGCTGACCAACGGGCGCGGCGGAATGGCTCATCTCCCCGTCGATATCGGGCGCGTCAACTCGAAATACGATTGCGCGCTTGGGGCCAATTTGCACGCCGACTTTCCCGTGGACCGTCACATCCTGGCAAAACGGTTGCGGGTGTGGATTTCCGCCGATGGGTTTATCACTCCATTAAATTTGCAGAATCTGGCGTCGGTGCAAAGCGGACCGCCTGCGGTTTGGAAATTTGTCGCCGAAGCGGGAGACGGACGGACCGTGGAGCTTCACATGACGGCTGACATGATCGAGGGATCGAACACGACGGTCTTTACGTTTGAACGATCGCCAGGAACAAGAATCGCCGATCTGCCTGAGCAATTTGACGTGCGCATCACGGCGCGAGTCGATATTGAAGACCGAAATTTTCACAGCGAAACGCACCGCAACGACGGCGCCGATTATCATTTCCGGCAACACTGCCACACATTGGAACGGGAAATCGGATTTGAGTTCACTCCTGCGGAGGACAGGCAGTTGCGTGTTCTCGCCAACACGGGCGTTTTTCATCCTGAACCGGAGTGGTGCCAGGGAATACCGCATCCGGTAGAACAAAGCCGCGCACAGGTCGGATCGGGGGACGCTTACAGTCCTGGCTGGTTCGATATTCCGCTCGCCAAGGAACGGAGATCAACGCTTATCCTTTCGGCCGAAATTCCGGCGACGGGCGTTGAAGCCGCCGACGCAGCAACCGCCAATCGGAATGCTGCGGAGAAAGCAGCGGTGGACCGCGCAAAGTTACCCGTCGAGGACTCGTTCGGGCGTCAGTTGGCGGTGGCGGCCGGCGCGTTTGTGGCCCGACGCGGCACGGGTCGGACGATCATCGCGGGATATCCGTGGTTCTTGGATTGGGGACGTGACACTTTTATCAGCGCCCGCGGCCTGTTGGCGGCGGGCATGGAGGGTGAGGTCGTCGAACTCCTGGTCAGCTTTGGACAGTTCGTGGAAAACGGCACCATGCCCAATACGATCCACGGTGGCAACGCCTCCAATCGCGACACTTCGGACGCGCCGCTATGGTACGGAGTGGTTTGCGAGGAGGCCGCCGGAATCGTGGGTCAACAACTTTATCAAACGCGAGTTGACAGGGCCGGCCGGGCGATTGGCGACGTTTTGCGCGAAATTGCCGTCGGATACGCGCGCGGCACTCCCAATGGCATTCGAATGGATCCGTCATCGGCACTAATTTGGAGCCCGCCGCATTTTACGTGGATGGATACAAATTATCCCGCCTGCACGCCGCGCGAGGGTTATCCGATTGAAATCCAGGTGCTGTGGATTCTTTTGCTGCGGCAATTGCATCGCCTTGGCATCGCGCCAGCGACTGAACCGTGGGCGGCTTTGGCCGACCGCGCCGAGCAATCGTTGCGCGAATTCTTCTGGCTGGAAGATAAAGGCTACCTGGCCGATTTGCTCATAGCGCAATCTGGACAACCCGCCGCCGGCGCCGTCCGTGACAATGCGTTGCGGTGTAATTTTCTTTTCGCTGTCGCCTTTGGGTTCGTTGTCGGCGATCGCGCGCAACGGTCGGTGGCCGCCGCGTGGAAACATTTGCTCGTTCCCGGCGGATTGCGAACGCTGGCTCCGTTACCTGTCTGGCCGCCGTTGCCGATTCGGGGCGCCGATGGGCGGATGTTAAATGATCCGGACCAGCCGTACTGGGGATCGTACGAAGGCGATGAAGACACCCGCCGCAAACCCGCGTACCACAACGGGACCGCATGGGTCTGGGTGCTTCCCACGGGCTGCGAGGCGCTGGCGAAAGCGTGGAATTGCGCGCCGGGAGCGGTCGCCGCGGCGAAGGCCTGCCTGGGAAGCCTGGACGAGTTATTATTAACGGACTGCCTGGGCCAGCTCCCGGAAATTCTCGACGGCGATGCGCCGCATCGGCCGCGTGGCTGCGACGCCCAAGCCTGGAGCGTCCTGGAAGCCTTGCGAGTTTGGAAATGGCTGGCGAAGCAAGAGGCCGCGCGGGCCGATTGACAACGAGTTGTTACCGAGCAACAATGAGATGTCGAAATTCACGAGCTTGTCATCGAAATGAAGTTGCTGGAACGGCGGTTGACTCTTTACGAGGAGAAGTACGGAGTATTGAGTGCTGATTTCTACGCGGCTCTGGTGGGCGGCCGTTTGGCAAGTTATGATGCTTTCGACGAGAGTCGCGTGGACTTTAGCCGCTGGAAAGGAATTTTCGAGACCTGGCTTAGGCGCAAGGAGGCTTATACACGACAAATTCAGGAACGGGGACTGACCGAAACTCTGCGTGTCCAGCCCGCGTACTGAGAATGAGCGAATCGCCGCTCAAATCACTGGCGGAATATAGCCGGTTTGTGGCCGAGGCATTGAGTCGCCCTAGTGTGGAAACGTCAACTGTGAGTGTCTGGTCAGACAGTCCTTGGACCGGGAATTCCGAAGGAGAAGTGTTTTTCGTCGGCGGAATCCGCCTACGCCTACGAGAGGAATTGGATTTTGACGCCAGTTTAATCACCGCGTACGGATATGAGGTGTACCGGGCTGAGGAACGATCGTTCTGGTTTGACGATTTCCCGCATACGGAGGACCCAATGTTGCCGGCAACCTTCCCGCACCACAAGCGAATCCCCCGGATATCCGCCATCATCGCATCCCCGCTCCAGGTATGAGTTTTGGCGCGCCCAATATTTCTGTGATGCTGAGAGAGATTGAAGCGATGCGCTTGCCTCCCGCATAAATGATTGCGCCGGGTGGAAGGATGGACTAAAACCCCAGCGCACACATGAGTTCAAACGTCCAAACGCCTGCCGAAACCGTCCCTGTAAATTCGCAATCCTGGTGGAAGCCGCTAGATAGCTATCAAAGGCAGGTCTTTATCCTTGCGACTTTGGCATGGATGTTCGACTGCCTGGGCCAGCAGGTTTTTGTCATCGCTCGAAATCC
>Ga0364866_10184_pt1 | contig 45836 bp, 39 predicted proteins | sample ExccelAu500001D3_3_FD_206913 | JGI IMG/M metagenome (GOLD analysis project Ga0364866, IMG submission 206913) | Enriched cells from Trout Bog Lake Hypolimnion, Wisconsin, USA - BchlTB.Aug13.5000.01.D3 | ecosystem: Environmental > Aquatic > Freshwater > Lake > Hypolimnion/Profundal zone | place...
AGTAATAAAATAGTAATTACAAGAAATTTATTGTAAAACTGCTTTTGTAATTTTTACATTTGATGTGCCATAATGTTCAATACCTATAACTATGTATTTGGTATTCGGTAAGATTAAAAATCGATGTATATAATCTTTTTGTTTTACTACCATGCCTAAAATAATTTCATTAAGCATGCTTTTATTAATGAGCTGATCATTTGAGTCATATTCTGTTAACCAAAAACGTAGTAAGCCATGTCCTTCAAGACTTATATCGAATTTATACTCTGATGTCTCCTGTACCTTGATTTTTTCTTTAGTTTGGATTGTAGTTGTAAAGTCTCTTTGGAAAAGTGAGAATGGTATTCTAAAGTTAGATTCGATAGTTGGTTGATTTAATCTTTTTATCAATTCGGACGATAATGTAATTTTTGAAACGGCTTTTCTCCCACCTATTATTAAACTTGTTATCTTTTGCCAAGCTATATTTGATGCCAATAAATTTATTTCTGGTTTTGTTTTTTTTATCTCGGTGATTTCTTGATTTGCATTTAATTTATAAAGTTGTTTGCCACCATAATTAGAAATTAAAGAGCTGAATTTTGAATTGGCAATGATTTCAGGTAACGTTGAGTTATAGAAAGTAGGTTGGGAGTTAGCTGTTACGTAGATATGTGTAATTCCAAGGTCTTTTAATATACTGAAGCCTTTTGCTGGCGATTTAGTTAGATAAAACCCCCTTAAAACGGGGTCTAAATTACTAATCATTTTTTGTTTTGTATAGTACATATCTGCTGACAGTGTAGCTAGAGTCAATGAGTCTGTGTGAAGATTATCTCGAATATATTTAATTACAGTATCATTTGAGATTGTATTTTTTGCTTCATTTAGTTTTATGAAAACAGGAAGTTCGGAGCAAATAAATAGAATCATGGTTGCGGTAAAAAATTTATGTAGCTTTGTTTTATTTTGCGCACCTAGATAATTGCTAAATACATAACCCGCAATTATTGATACACAAGGCATGATAATTAGCATATATCTCTCAATGCGAAACATTTGATTAAAGCCAATAATGATTGCTAGAATTATGCCAATATGGTAAGCAAGAATAACTGTAAAGGCTGTAAATAATATCTTTTTGTTTAACTTAACTTGGCCAAGGATATACTGAAAAAGTTTATTTTTTGATGGTTTATGTAATCCTAAAAGACCTAACGACATTAACCAGAATGTTAAACCATAGGCTTCTGGCGAAAACCAACCTTTAAATAATCCATATTGAATTTGGGCTCCAAGATCTTCAATTCCTCGGTCTATTAAAAAATAGTCAATCCAATAGAGACTTTTAATATTAAAAACTAGTGGATTATCACTAATTAATACTCCAAAGTTCTGATAATTGTTAAGATAAGGGATGAGCCCAATTAAAAAACTCACAACAAGTATTGTAGTTATTTGTGTAGAGAGAGCTTTCCAATTAATGATACCGTTATAAGCTATAACTCCTACAATAAGTAATATTGGAAATAGAAGCGCTTGTGAGTGAACCCATAAAGAAACTCCCAAGAATACACCTTGTAAAATTCCTAACTTAAGTGGTGTAGTTGAAAAGAAAAAAATACTGAAAAATACTAAGCAAAACCCTAGCACTGACAAAGAGTCTATTAAAGAAGAAGATGCGCCTAAAAATAGAAGTGGTGTGGAAATAAATATAACTGCAGAGAAAAACCCAGTGCGGCGGTTAATCAAGTTTCCAATTGCAAATACAAGTCCAGTTGCCACTATTAAACACCATGGACTTAATAGTTTCATAAGAAGGGCTGTATCTGCATTACCTTGTATTAAATATGAGAGATAAATAAGCGCTACATATAAAGGGGGGTGCGTCACGGAGGCGTAAAAGCCAGAGGGGTGATTGCCAGGATGTATAGGTGGGTAGCTAGCCAGGGTATGTGTATCATAAATTATTCTTCCCATCTGAGCATATTCAAGTGCATCAGCCTGTGTAAGGGGGTAACTTATTGAGTTATAGATTAAAAAGCATATAAAGCATAGCAATAAAGCCAAAGCAATTTTTTCATCTCTATACAATTTAGTCCTAATTGTATAGGATGTTTTATTGTTTGGTTTCGAGATTACTACGATAAATAGATTACAGATCATTAAACTCACAAATAGGCATACTAAATGTGTTGTATGGCTTTGACCTGTAAATACTTTAAGAATCAAGACGCTGAGAAAACCTAATAAAAATGGCGAAAGGGCGAATCCTAAAAAGAATGGTGAAGTAAAGTTTTTTTTAGGACTCGCCCAGGGTAGAAAGTAAACCGCTTTAATTGTTAAAATAGTAGATAATATGATTGCAGCAAACCAATATATCCAGGGATCACATAAGAAGTTTATCATCAATGTTCCGCTAACTATGTAACTTTAGTGTGTCTAGTTTATTAATCGTTTTGATTGTTCGATCAAAATCTAATCCTAGTGTGTCAAGATACCAGCGCAAGGATTCAATACGAGGATAATTTTCTTTAAGTACATGTTCCAACGCATATTCTCTGGTGATGACGCCTTCACGAATTTGGTTACTACGGAACGTATCGAATTCACTAAAACCGCGTGCTGTGATGTATATATAATTATAAAAAGGGGCTGTGCCATCACCAATGCGCCAGGAGCTTGGACTGTCAGGGGAAAGTTCAAAATCATAATTATTAATAATAGTTTCATTTACCGCATCTTCATTCCATATAATGTGGTTAAATATAAAATAAAAATCTCGACGTGATTCAAGATAATAAGAAATAAAAGAATTAAGAGAGTCAATAATAGAGCTATTCAAGTAGCTTGGATTTGTAATAAACTGACCAGCAAAATAGCTGATCAGTTTGAGTTTTCGAGTAGCAGATAAGTAGTCTAAACGGGATTTATCAAAATCTGGCGTTACACCACAAAACCCAGATTTAAAATCAGTGTTTTCTAGTGGGTTAGCGCTCCATAAATTTAGTTTTATTCCAGTTTGCTTTTTAAGTTGATTGACTATAGAGAAAAAATGTTTATCGCCCGCCATAAATAGAGGCACCATTCCTAAATCAGCTTTTTTTAGCCAAGCAGCTATGTTCCTTCTGATATTCTTCCGTTTGGTTTTAATCTCTGCTGAAACCAGTATATTTTGTACACCAAGCTCGCCGCAGAGTCTTGCAATGTTTCTTCTAGCTAGATCGGTAACCATTCCCCAGTCGTATGTGAACGTTACAGGATTGAGACCAAATTCCTTTTTAATTAAGTGTAGACCATAGCAGCTATCCCGCCCGCCACTAAATGGTACAATTACATTTGGTTCTTTCCCATTAGTTCGATATTTTTGTAAGGACTCAATAAACTCCTGTTTGGCAATGTTTGCATTCAGATTTTTATATTTAGGTCTATAACTTTGACAATAATTGCATACTCCATCTTTATTAAAAGTAATAAACGGGAATGTTTGGGGCAAAATACATGTGGTACAACGCTTGAGCTCTGCAAGGTTTTGAGCATTATAGTTCAATAGGCTTTCAAGAGAAGATATGTTTAGTGAAGATCTTAAATTATTAAATGTAGGGGTTTTCAGATGCATTGTTGCGTTTAAGGAAAATATTTGGAAATGTAAATTACTAAGCATTAGGACCATGCCAGTATTAGGAGCTAACCAGATAGGGTCTATATTTTTATATTTGGTTTTTTTTAATGCTTCAGTTAAAATGTGCTTTTCTGAAGCAAAACAAAACACTTGTTGCAATTTATCAACAAAATAAAATAAATCTCCTGTATTGGTGGCAAGAGTTAAATAATCAGAATTATCAGAAAGCCAAGCGATAGAAGCAGAGCCTTTTATCTGGTTATATACTTCACTGGTAGCCAGGATTGGCGACTTATTGTCATGGTTTGATTTGGATGATAAAAGAGCTGCTATGATCTCAGTATCTACCTCTGCTCTGCGTTTCAAGCCATCGTTTTTTCCCCATAAATCATCATTATTTACAATAATGCCGTTATGCACCACATCTACACTATCATAGTTAACTGGCTGATTATTATTTGGGTCGTCAGCTCTTCCATTTGTAACTAGGCGGGAATGAGCAATAATGGCAATTGGGCCTTTTGTTATATTGAGTTGAGAATTGGTTTTTTTGATTAACTCTTTATATTCTTTTAATTTGATGAACCTAGAAGCAGGGTGGGGGGACTTTAGCGTCCATGAGTTTTTTGATGCTGGTAGGTAGATATGAATGCCTGTTGATTCCTTACCTCTGCTTTCTGAAAATAAAAAAAGTTGTCGTAGAATTCCCTCAACACGTTGATTCGAAATGGACTCTGAGTTAGGTATAACAAGACCAAAAATTCCACACATTACCGGTTCACCATTGACAAGTTAATCATATTTAGTTGAATTTATAAGCATATTCCATCCTAGCAATCGATAGCTGTAAAATAGCATCATCAGTGTACCAATTATATAGCTTGTTGCAGTAGAAATTGCTGCGCCAATAATGCCTATTCTAGGTATAAGTACAAAGCATAATGCTAGGTTAACCAGAGCGATAGTCATGTTTTGAATGGTTTGTTGAGTAGGATGTCCACTGACTAATAGTAAATTATCAAATGGGGTAAAGCCAGAAATGATGACATAAGTAAAAAATAGCACAATTAGAACTTTCCATCCTTCGATTAGACTCTTATCAGTAACATAATTATTAACTAATATATAAAAACCTGATACCACTAAAATTGTAATTAGCAAAACTCCCCAAAATACATAAATTTTTGAGTAATGGAGCATTTTTTTTGCTTGAACCCAATCTTTATCACGGATGGTAGAAACTAATAATGGATTGAAATTAACCCTTAGCATGGATAGGATATGTTGCAAACCATCTACAAGCATGGCGGCAAAACTATATACACCAACAGCAGTGTCGTTTAAGAATATTCCTATCATAAGGACATCTACTCTTGTGTTCATATCTAAAAATATGCTACCTAGGACCCCCTTGCCACCAAATATCAAATGCTCTTTGAGCCAGTGTTTAGTGAAATATAAATGTGTTAGTAAGCTATTTTTTTTCATATAAATTAGAACAACTATTGTAGTTAAGAGTTCTGCGATAAAAAAAGAAAGAGAAGCATATGTGAAGGGTAAATTTGATCTGCTAATCAATGCCACCGAAATCAAAACTGTTAGATATCTTATAGTTTGAAAAATAGCCAAGGCGCGCATGTGGCGCATTCCATTTATGTATCCAAACAACACCTTATTTAAGGGAAAGGGAATAAGACCTAAACCTGTATAACCTATGGCCTGACCGACCTCATTATTGGAAAAAACACTTTGAAATAAAGGCGTTGCTAAATAAATTGTGAAACCACATGAGAGCCCTGAAATTATTGTTAATAATACTGCGGTAGAAAACATTTTTCCACGCTCAATAGGATCACCCATATGGTAGGCTGCATATCTCATTACTGAATTGTGGATTCCCATCACGGCTACTTGTGAGCCGATTAAGTATATCGAATATGATAGGTTAAAAACACCAAGTGCCGCAGGGTCTCGGAAAGATATGATTAAAATATTCATTAGTATGCCACTTATTGCAAGTACTGCAAAACTAACGAATGTCCATGCAATATCTCTATTTAACTTATGATTTAAAGCGGTGCGAATAGAATCGATAAAAGAATATATATATTGCATATTATTCTATGGTGCGCTTGATATCGCGAGTCTTCATCGGTGGGTTTAATTGTTTATTTTCATCATAATCAAACCACATAGCAAAGCCGAAAGAATTAAAACTAAGTGAAAAACTAAACAACCATGTTAAAAATGTTATTTCTGGAACATGACCAATATCAATCCAAAGCCATATTAATCGTATGAACATTATTAAACTAAGTGTCAGTGTGAATAAGCCAAAAGTATAAAAGAAAATTAAAGGGTGGAAATTACGGATTACATATTTTTCTTTAAGGCGCCAAAAAAACAACTTCAACAAAAGTGTCGTTATTGTGAAAATAACTACACGAATTTTAATGCCTGACACTTCCCCAACATTATATATGGGCTCCACAGGAACGTCCATTACTCGCATATTCTCTACGTTAAGCTTAACTAATAAATCATTCGGTTGACCATATCGTTTATACATGTTGTCCCAATTAATAGTTGCTAAGGCCTTGGCATTTATACCTGTATATCCAGTCTGCGAATCAGCTACATGCCAATATCCTGAGGCAATTTTAGTAAGCAGTGATAAAATTGAGTTACCCCAAAAGCGAATTTTGGGAATTTTCTTACGGGCTTGACGGGTCACTAGCCGATTGCCTTTAGTGTAATCAGCAATATTTTCAACAATTGGGTCAAGAATAGCAGGTAAATCAGCTGGATTCATTTGTGCATCACCCGCCATTACAACTGCAATGTCAATATCATTATCTCTACTCCATTTATAACCAGTCGATATTGCGCCGCCTACACCTTGGTTTTCTTCGTGTTCAAGTAAAACAATTTTAGGTGTTCCATATAATTGATGGGCTCGAACTACTTCGGAGGTTTTATCTTTACTATGATCATTTACAATAATAATCACATCAACAAAGTCAGGCATGGTATCAATAACTTTGGTAATTTGTCTTTCCTCATTATGAGCAGGCACTACAACTCCTGTTGTATGGTTTTTATACATGGCTGACGTCCTAAATCACTTCGCTCTATAGTCTGTTTCAAAAGACTTCATATAAAATGGATTCCGCTGCTATTTGCATTTCTATTCTTTAATTTATTCTCAGTAGCTTACTTAAATAAGCAGTAGTAAATCAATATGTCTGTTCAAGTGATAGAATTTACACCTGAAATGTGTAAATTGGTAGTCAATGTTATTGAAAATCATCGATTCCCGTTTAAATCGTATGACATCTTAAAAAAGACAGGCGTGTCTTAAATTTGACCAAAGTAAGATTTTGCTATTCCCTTTTTTAGAGGGGATTACCTGCTGTTCTTACCCCGCGACCATTTTACACTAATTTCAAAAATAAAATATTTTCATAAGCTAGAATAACATTCCATATCATGTCATTATCACTTTCGCGATTTTACTATACTAATAAAGCCTTGACCTTACTAATTCTCTTTCAGAGCTTTAAAATGGGAAGAGAGTTCTTCTACTAAATTTTGTTGATATTAGGGAGCTATTACATGCCAAATTCATCTACCCATGTTGATTCTTCTGAAAAACTTGAGGATCGTAAAATTAAAGAAATTGAATGGTCTGATTTTCGTCGTACAATTACGAAGCAAGAAAATGGAGCGGACTTTGATAAATATACTGCCAATTTGAAATATTATTGCATAACTGATAAACAAACAGAAGATATTAAAAATTGGTTAATTGCCAATACTCCCAACAAAGATGTATTTGAAATGGCTTGCGGTAACACCGCAATGCTACCACATGTAGCAGGAGTTGTTCGTACAGCAGTCGCTGCAGATATTGCCCCAGTAACTATTGAACTTGCAAAGCAAAGTGCAAAGGGGAATCCTGATTTAGAGAGAATTGATTATTGTGTTTTAGATTGTGAAAAAACAGGTCTTCCAGCTAATTCTTTCGACGTTATTTTAGAACAAGGTGCCCTACATCATATGGATCTTGATGCTGCATACGCAGAGGCAGCTCGTTTATTGCGTCCAGATGGTAAGTTTTTTTGCTTAGAAGCTATTCGCCATAATCCAATTATTCACCTTTATCGTAGAATGACGCTGCACTTACGTACGGCATGGGAAGTTGATCATATACTAGGACAAAAGCAGGTGATGAAGGGGCTTGAGTACTTTAATAAAATTGAGAAAAAGCACTATTTTATGGTCTCTATCTTAGCCGTTCCTCTCCGTAATACTATTATTTTTAAACCACTACTTGCACTATTGCGGGCATTTGATGCCGTTCTTACCCGGATTCCTGGTTTTCAATGGTTGTCATGGCAGTGCATGTTTGTTCTAAGTGAGCCTAAAGGAAAATAATGTTTTCATTCACCTGGGTCTTTTTATCCCACTAACGAGATCACATATGCTTGCTGTATCTACTAAACCTCAATACATTTTAACAATTTAGCTGTTGCTGTGGCGTTTTCAAGCAATACTAAGTGGAGTCAACATGCAACATGTTGGTGTTGGAGTAAAAAGCATCCCCAGGTTCATTTATGAGTTAATAGGCTAAAAATGATTAGTGTATCTTATAGCGCATGGATTTACTTTCTTTTCTCTATTATTGCATGTACCTTCATTACTGTACGATTAACGATTTTTTTTCCATGGAATAATAAGGCCGTTAACTCTGGTTTTCCATTATTTTTTGGAATGTCACTTGCCCCTTTTTTATTTGGGGTATTATCACTTATTGCGTTGTTTTTATTCCCGAATTACAAACATAATATTCATTTTTTGTTTATATTAATTACTGAAGGGCTGCTTGTTTTGATTGCTTTTTTGGGAGTTAGAGAGGGATTTCAAAAGAGGCAATTATCATTATTTAAAAAATTAGATTTTATTGAGAAACTTGCGATTTTACTATTGTTACTATTTCTGTTGTGCTTACTGGTCAATTCCATTTTTTTTCCTTTGACGCAAAACGACTCTTTGGAGTATGCAACTGTAGGCCGGATATTATTTGAAAAACCTGATTTGAGTAATTATCCCGTATTAAACTCTGAACTAAATACTTCCGGATTCTATGCTCCATGGACACATCCCCCGTTGTATGCCGCAATGATTTATACCAGTTATTTATTTCAAGGTGATGCTGAATATGCGGGTTTAATGCGTCTTATTAGTCCTTGGTTTGCTTTTTGTGGTGTTGCTTTGACTTTTGCGATTGGTTCATTGATCACCCGTAGAGTCGGCTTATTTTCTGGTATTTTTCTTATTTCCACACCCTTGTTTTTTTTGGGATCGGATTCTGCGTTAATTGATTCACTTCCTATCTTAGGTTTGTTGCTGGGGTTTTCATCAATAGTTGCCATTAAAAGTCCATCTGTAAAATCAGGTATAATCCAAGGTACTTTGCTTGGACTAGCAATGTGGACTCATTCTCAGTCCATTTTATTTTTACCTTTGTGTATAGTTTGTTTATTTGTATTTGGTAGAGGTAAAATTAAATATAATTTTCTAAAACAATGCGTTGTACTTGTTACTGTTTGTATTTTCATAGCAGCATTTCCGTATCTACGTAATATTTTAATATACGGTACTCTAGTAAGTGATAGTAACACTATATATCAGCTGTCAACATTAGAATGGAGCGCCTATTTTAGAGAAGCAAGAGGCATCAACTCATTCACTGCTATATTACAATATGGGATCTTCAAAGGATGGTTTGCAATAGAGTATTTCGGGTTCATTTTTTGGTTGATGATTTTCGCATTAATTTATTTATTGCCTTTAATAACAAAACTATCTTTCAAAAATATATTGGATAAATTTCAGATCGTAGTCTTGAGTTTTGGGATTGTTTGTACTTATTTATTAGGCATCATTGTATCAATATTTTTTGGGCTTGATATTATGATTCGTAATGAAAGATATTGGCTTGTTATATTACCTTTCGTTTCAATAATTGCTGGTTGGTTTTATTCAGTTTGTATAGATCATAAGAGCAAGAATTTATTCCTTAACATAATTAGACTGGTTATGATTTTTTCGTTCGTGTTTTTAATTATGTTACAATTCACTATTTTTGCAACTTATCGATTTCTGGCTACTAGTACCAGCATTCGACAAATTTTAAACCCTTTAGAAGAAAAACAATTGCGTTTTTCTGAATTACAATCCATGAGTTTTTTAAAAAAATATACGCGAAAAAATGCCGTTATTTATGCAACTCAACCCGCTAATATGTTTTACTCAGCCCGCAAAATGGTTAGTTACTTAGATCCGAGACTTTTAAATTTTTATTTAAGTACAAATCCTCAAGAAGGGATGAAAATTCTTAAGAGACTTGGTATTACGCATATTTACATAACAGATTATTCGCTCCCAATATTTTATAATTCACAATTAATGAATATTGTAGCAAATCCATCTGTTACCAAATTGATATATTCCTCAGGTGGAAGTCAGATATATCTTTTGGATTACAGCAAAAGTAACTTTCAGTGGGGTAAACAAGACTCTAATAGTGAGTTTATTTGGATTAAACATAAGCAATATAGATTGTTAGGAAAAAAAGGCGGATTTGTAATAAATACAGAACCTGTGGAACTAAAACCACAAGAAGTGTCTATATCTCAGTTGCCATTTAATCTTTTTCAGCGCAATTTTTCTACTTTAATTGCTTCTGAAAAAAATACAAATATTATTCATGGTGGGAGTGAGTATGTTATTGAGCTTTCTTTGACTGGGAAAGGCTTTTTGAGCTTCTATGTCACGCAGTTTGATAAATTTGGCAATGCACTTAAAGATAAAAAACATCCATCTTCATACAGCAATCTGATTGGCAATTTGGTATTAGAAAATGACGCAAAACCCCATAAGTTTTTACGTAGAATAAAAACGCTTTCAAACACATATTTTATAGAGATTTCCATTGAACAGGAGGGTAATTCCTCCGTGGCCATTAATAGAATGTATTTGAATGAGTTAACAAAGGAACCAAGCGACTATGAATAATTTACTAGCATTAAATTTTGGAGTTGCGGAGCATTGGTTTTCAATATACGCAACAATGAATTATATGTTGACTATACCCTGTATAATGGGTGCCGCATATTTTTTATTCTTTGAAAAACAGATGGTTACTCGACCGTCCTTTATCTTGGCACTATTAATCATAGTGCTTTATCAGATTCCTTTAGCAATATTCTCACCAGTAATTTATCAAAATCTTTTTAGCGCCATTTGGTTTGCAATTAGTATACATACGGCAGTGATCAGTAATCTTATGTGGATTTATTTTACTCCAAAACTAAATGCCGACAGCATAAAAACCAATACTTACGTTCAATATTCAGCAACTTATTTCAGAGGATTTTTATTTTGGTTTCCATCTGCAATTTTCTTTCTTTTTCTTGGTCTATATCTTTATAAGATACCCTTTAGCTGTACGGCATTTTATTCCTTACTAATGGATCAGGAAATAAGTTTATTAGTTCGTGAAGTACTTGGCAAATTACTCGGAGCAAATTATGCTCCTCATATACTTAATATAATGACTAGCGCTATCGGGCCTATTTTAGCATTTTTTCTATCAGGCAGAATCTATTATGATTTTAAAGAAAAAGAATATATTTGCCTACCATTATGGGTATTGATGTTAGTTATTGTCTTGGTTAGTCCACTTCTTGGCGGTGCGAAAGGATCTCTTGTGCCAATGGCTGTTGCTTTATCTGTAGTAAGTTTTATCGTAGCAAAAAAATGGAAATATAAAATATTATTAGCCGGTGGTCTTTTTCTTTTGTTTGCCTTTATGATTCTGGTCGTAAAAGTTGCTCAGGAAAGTGGCTCTGGAAATGGGCGTTATCAATTCGGTAGTTGCATAGCAAGGCTGAATGCTTGTTCTCGAACAAAAGTCCTCTTGGAGTCGCTTCGCCCACCAAAAGCCTATTATGGTGTGAGCAGGGCTAGGCTTAATGTTTTGGGGGAAGATTTGCTTAGTTTTTGTGACATTGACAATATTAAGTATACAGAGATTAAAGATAAAGGGGGTACTACTTTAGGTATGCCTATAATTGCTTCTCTTTCAGAGCATGTAATGGGCATGCTACATAGGGTTTTTGTGAGTCCAATTCAAGTTGCATATTGGCATTTTTTATATGTGGATGAAAATGGATCCCCAAAACTTTATGGGATTACTCTTGCTAAGCTATTTTCGGATAACTATGTAAGTGTTCCAGCAAAAGTTTGTGAACTGTACTATTTGGGCGATAAAACGTCTGCTTGTACTGCGCCAACAAGTTATTTGTTTACTTATCCCGCTTATTTAGGGTGGTTTGGTTTGTTATTCGCATGTTTTTTGAGTTTGTCCTTTGATATTGTTTTCTCGCTTTTAATAAAATATTCGCCAAAGCCTATCGTAGATTTAACCCTCGGTATTATTACAATTGCGGCCGTTAATTTTATAGCGGCTGATTTTGTAACAGTAGTTGTTTCTCATGGTGTAGGAGTTGCCTTTGTCATGCTTTTAACAATGAGCTGGTATTGTTCTTTAAGCAATAAGTATAGGTAGATGGATTATGGTGTTCAGTGACATATTAGTAAATCAGGATTATATGCAAAATTTATATATTATTATAAACTGGTTTTTAGTACTTTTTGGCGTCATATTATTCGGGGTTGCCTCCTATTATAATCCAGAGCGGCTTGTAAGACCTGCCTTTATTGTTTCGCTACTTATGTTAGTGCTATATCAACTTCCAATGGGATATTTTGCAGATATATTCTATAAAGAAAAATTAGATTGTTGGTGGTTTACTCTAAGTATTAATTTTTCAATTTATTTAGGTTTTTTGTGGGTTATGTATACACCACAGTTGAACCAACCAGAAATTTATAAAGAACCGTCAAAAGTTAAAAATTTTGTTGTATTTAATAAATTTGAGCTATGGGTTTCAGTTTCCTTATTTTTTTTCGTTCTTTTTTTATATTTGTATCGCGTTCCATTTTATTGTACAGCACTATTTTCTATATTATTTGATACGCAATTTGCCGTTTTTATACGAGAAGTATCTATAAAACTTGTTGGGACAAATTACGCGACTTATGCTTTATCTATAATGGCAACAACCATTTCTCCAATTGTTGCATTTCTATCTATCCAAATGATGTATCAATCATTACTAACAAGAAGATTTTTATCGATATTATTTTGGTTTCTAATGTTAATTATTGTGTTTATTGCTCCACTTTTAAGTGGTGCCAAAGGAAATTTAATACCGACTTTTATAACTTTAAGTGTAGCTGGTTTTCTTTGTGCTTATAAATGGTACTCTCGAATAGCGGTGGTTATAGTTATTAATTTATTATTGATTATGATATTAACAATTTTGTGGGTAGAAAGAGCTTCAATTGGGGTAGCTAAAATATATCAATATCAGTTTGGTGTTTGTGTCACTAGATTAAAAATTTGTGAAGAAACGAAAACATTGCTGGAATCACTTGGTTACCGAGATTTTGCTTTAGATTTGACAAAAGCCAATATATCTTTATTTAAGAAAGAAAGACAAAAGGTTTGTAATGAGCAAATAAACACACAAAAAATATTCTTACAAAAAAACTTTAAAAATGCACTTGCAGAACATAAAAATGCACTTGCAGAGCATAAAAATGCACTTGCAGAACATAAAAATGCACTTGCAGAACATAAAAATGCACTTGCAGAACATAAAAATGTGCTTACAGAACATGAAAAAGCAATTATAGAGATCCATGAAAGCTATAGTCTTAGGGACAGAATCAATTCAATTATTCACCGAGCCTTTGTTATACCTATAGAGGTGGCCCAATGGCATTTTTTGTATGTTAAAGAGCATGGTAAACCGGGTTTTTTTGGACTTGCAATTGCACGTAAATTTACAAATAATTATATTGATATGCCGAGTAAAATTTGTGAAATTTATGAAACCATCCGTTCTGGGGGTGATAGAACGTCAACATGTTCCGCGCCTACTGGATACTTATTAACTTATCCTGCGTACTTGGGTGTTTGGGGTTTATTAGTTGCCGGTATTTTGACTATCCTGTTTGATTTAGTAGGTTCCTTAGTTATAAAGTACTCAGCAATACCATTAAATTATTTGGCAATAGCCTTTATTTGTGTTGCTGGAGTTAATTTTATGACTGCAGATTTTTCTACTGTACTTGTATCGCATGGTGCGGGTGCGGCTTTTACTCTGTTAGGTTGCTTTAGTATTTTTCGGTTTATTACTAGAAGATAAGGCATGGCTCACAAAGCGCGTCAATTCCGCGGTGAAACGTCGCGTCGCCTCATTGGCTGCCATCACACCGCCATAAGGGGTGTTTTTGACACAAGGAACGCGCTCTTTAATCATCTTAGACGCGATGACATGATTATTAGGCGCGTCAGTTAATACCACCTTCACTGTTAGCTCTATGACGCTAGGTCGAACTAAGAAGTTTTGGTGTAATTCAATCAATTGCGTATCAATTCGGTACTGGGTGCTTTCGGCCGTGGGACTTGAGGCAACGGCGAAAAAATATCCGCTAGTTTGCAAACTTTCAACAATCAAGGGAAATAACATCTCAGCAGGGGGATTAACCCAAGCATTATGGGCAAATGGCGTGAGTTCGTAGGGTTTATTAATATACAGCATTTGATTGGTTTCATATCCAGCAACTGCCTCAGGTTTATTGACTAAAATAGAGTGAGTTGTCGGATGATTGCGCAGGACTTGATGACTATATCCACTGAGTCGATATTGATCGGTGATTGGGGTCTGAATGCTTGAGCAATTAGTCAAGAGTAGACAGAAGGGGATGAGACACAAAAAATGTGTGAATGTTCGCCAAGTTAGGGATTCTAAACGCTTACCCTTAGCTAACTTCAGGTCCGATATGGGGCTTAAAAGGTCATCGTTGCGACCCTGAGCATGCGAAGGCGAAGCAATCCAGCGACTTCTTTTAAGGCCACTGGATTGCTTCGCCTGTAGCTCGCAAAGACGGCTTAATGTGAGTTTTGTGTGGTTTACAAAACTGGTAAAGGGACTCGTGATGACGTGGTTTACTCTTGGGATGAAGCGATTTGGAGTTGGGATGACGTGGCTTGCGCTCGAGATGAAATCGATTACGCCATGCATATCATTGGTTAAACCAGGCATGACGTGTTTCAATAGCTGACGAAAATATTGTTTCAAGGTTATTCTCCTGGCCCAGGTTTGGGTGGGCTAACTCCGCGGATAATGACAGATGGGTTTTGTCGCATTTGTTGACTGATTATTTCTATGTTTGCGGCAATACTATTGAGTTGATTCACTAAGTTGACGATGGGTGGAATGGTTTGTTGAGAAATTTTATCAATAGTCAATTTACCAGAGTCCATCGTATTCGATACTTTGCCTGCCGCATCAGCCATTTGGGTGGCCATCCGGTTGATCTTTTTAATGCTGACATGCAGTTCTTTAGTAATGCCAGGTAGGTCTCGACTAGCCTTCGCTACATTCTTTAATAATAGGTGCGCATCTTTAAATGAAGCATCAATATTGGATTTATTTCTAGCAACCACATCACTGAGCACCGAAAGGTTGTGTAATGTTTTGGCAATGTTCTTTGCATTTTCATCATCAAATATTTTTTTAACTTCTTTTGAGACATCATTTACGTTAACTGAGACATCTTTCAAGACTTTATCCAACTGATTGAATATTGATGGCGAGGTCGGGATGATTGGATACTTATCATGTGGTCCTTTAACGAGCGGTCTAAGGTCCGATGAATTAGCAATTAAGCCAACATAGGTATTGCCGGTGATACCTTGAGATATTAAAGTGGCTCGCGTACTGGTGGTAATCGGAATTTTAGATTCGATAGCTAATAATAAACGAACGCGTTGCGGATTAGTGCGGTCGAGCTGAATTTGCTTCACTCGCCCAACTTGAACACCATTAAACTTCACTGCTGAGTCGTCATTTAATCCAGAAACTGCTTCACTCATGTAAACGGCATAAATAACATACTGTTTTTTATCAAACCCAACTGACAACCACAATGATACGGATATCAGTGCAGCCGTTAGGATGACGATCACGAGACCGACAATCGTATAGTTGGCTTTTGATTCCACCCGCGGTTCTCCTGTCTTATCTATGTGCGATCTTTAAAATAGTCAACAATGAGAGGGTGTGGATTGTTCATTAATTCTTTCATGGGTGCCACACATAATATTTTGCCCTCTCCCACAAATGCAATCCTGTCGGTTGTTTTTTTGAGTGAGGCCAGGTCATGACTGACCATAACAATGGTTAATTGTAAGGCCTCACGCAAAAATAAAATCAACTCATCAAATTGTCTAGCACTGCGCGGATCAAGCCCTGTCGTTGGCTCATCCAAAAAAAGTAACTCTGGATCCATCGCGATGGCTCGTGCTGCTGCCGCTCGACGTTGCATCCCGCCACTCAATTCAGCTGGGAATTTTCCGCCAGCCTCTTTGGGTAGGCCCACCATCGCAATTTTAAGCATCGCCAAGCGATGTTTAAAATCTGGTGATAAATTGGTAAATTCATCCATCGGAAACATGATGTTTTCGACGACAGTCATTGCTGAAAATAGCGCGCTATGTTGAAACATCATACCCCATCGGCGGCGGATTTGATCAGTTTCTTGTGCATTCAGCGTTGCTATATTTTGTCCAAAAATTTTAATGGTGCCAGAGGTGGGTTTTAACAACATTAATAAGCTGCGAAGTATTGTTGTTTTACCGCTGCCGCTACCACCAATAATGGCGATAATCTCACCTTTCTTTACTGTTAGATTAACATCACTATGGACCCATTCGCCACCTAAATAATTTTTCAACTGACTAATTTCAATAATTGATTCGGTCATGGTGAACGATACCCTATAGTTTCATCCAACTGTAGATTACCGAATATATCGCATCGGCCACAATGATTAAAAATAATGCCTGAACCACGCTTTTAGTGGTTTGGCTACCAATGTTGTCCGCACTAGACTGCACCGCAAAGCCCTGAAAACAACCAACTAACGCAATAATCAAAGCAAATGTCGGTGCCTTATATAATCCTAACATCATTTGTTTGAAACCAACGGTATCTTGGAGACGAATCAAAAAATCCACATAAGTGACCTTAAGCATGGTTTGTGACATGAACATGGCACCGAAAATGCCAAATACATTAGACCAAAAAATAAGGAGAGGAAACACAACCATGAGTGCCAGTAATTTAGGTGTGACCAATAATTCAGTTGGAGATAAACCCATTGTATATAATGCATCAATTTCTTCGTTAATTTTCATACTGCCAATTTGTGCCGTAAAGGCTGAGCTGGTGCGTCCCGCCACAATAATGGCAGTAATGAGTGGCGAAAACTCCCTAAAAATAGCTAACCCCGATAGATACGCAATATAGATGTTGGCCCCATAAGTTTGTAGTTGTAGGCCCATTTGGTAGGCCAATACAACGCCAATGAGGAAAGATAATAGCGCTACGATAGGTAGAGCTTGAATTCCGGCACTGTAAATATTGGAAATAATACTTGGATAATGAAAGCGTTTTAAAGAGCGTGCGGCCTCAAAAATTTTGATACTTAAGTCACCAATCAAAATGATGATCCCGTCAACTTGACTGATTTTATTGATAGCCTCCTTGCCGATATAGTAGAAAACATTTCTAGCTTTTTGAGCAGGTGTCTTGTAGTCCAATGATGCTTCTTGTTGCTCAACTAATTTTATTAACGACTCTTGTCTAGGTGTAAACCCTACCAATGATATTTTTTTTGCAGTACTTTGAGCTAATTTATTCATGCAGCGAATGATTGCTAAAGCACCGGCACTGTCAAAGGCTTTTATCTGTTGACCATTAATAACCATGGTTTTTTGAGTTGATTTAGGTGTGATGATTTGTTCAAAATGTGCAAGCAGTTGATCGAGATTAGAAATGGTCCATTCACCATGGCAGACATATTCCTTTTTCTCAGTATCAAACTCGATATTATTGGGGGTTGCTTCGATCATATGCCGTCAATTGGATAGTCTTAGTTTATATAGTTAAGCATAATATGAAATGTCTTTTAGATATATAGGGTGTGTTTACAATTTCACTATCTTGGCCGAAACAATCTCGCAAATTGTTAACACATCCTGGTCTTAATTTGAATTTGAACTCTCGTTTGCGTTAAATGTGAGCCTCTCTATATAAGCATGGGCCTTCATCTTGGGCTCTCAGTGCAACCAGTTTTTTTAGGTTACCTGCTGTTGTGCGACATTTGAAAAAACCTCGTTGAGCCCAAAATAATTTACCTAGGCCTTTTTCTGGGTGGTCAATTGACTCACTGATACTGTTTTGTCGTTCTTGCCCCTTTAAAAGCGTAATATGATTGAAAATGACTTCTTTTTTATTTTTTGTTATGGAGGTGGGTAATAATTCTTCATGGCTAATATGATACCAATCTTCTGCAGATAGACGTCTATAAAGGATATTTCGCTCACAATAAGTTAACGGATGTCTGGAGGAACCATGTTCTTTCATGAGTCTTAATACGTATAAGATATCTTCTGTTTTGTTGAATACAGATAACTTGATCGACTTCAAATAATCGCAGACAGCTGCAGGATTAAAATTTTTCATATGTTCAAGAAGCATTTTAAGATCTTCGGAATTTGATTTTGCAGCTGACATTAATAAACTATCTCCAGCCATATTGGGGTGGATAAAAAGGGCGAGTTGTTCGTCATTTGTTAATGTATCGTCTTGTTTCAACTGCTCAAGCACCCAAGAGATGAGTTCAGGCTTCTGTGTAACTGTAACAAAAAGAAAAGCGTTGAATAACTCAGCATGTTGGCTTGCTGGAGAAGTGCGAAGCGCTAACATCATTAAAGTTATTCCTTCGGTTTTATCGCAAGCGTTGATTCGTTCTGGCAGCGAATCTGCATTTAAAAGCAGTAGATTTTGAATTTCAGTCTTATCATCCCAGTTGGTTTTGATTTTTAATTTTTCTTGTAATTCGAGCATCAAAAGGATCTCTTCGGGAGATTCTGTGAGTTGTAAAAAATAGCTCCAGGAAAAGTTATGTTGTAATAAATGACGTTGTTTTTCTATGGAAAGATTTTTTTGAATGCAATGAATCATCGAGAGGAATGAAGCGGGTTTATACGGTGCTCTGCTGGTTATTGTCATGAGCGGATTTTGTTCGGTCCCGCTTGCTTGAGTTAGCATGGTTTCGATAAGAGATTGGTCGCTCACTTCCTCAAGGCTCTTTAGTAGTGGCTGCAGTTGTGTTGATTGATTTGATACCGCAATCATTAATAGATTGGTGTTTTGATCGATTGTTTGACGATATATTTGAATTTGTTCAGCTCTTGGCTTTGTTGCAACATGCTTTATTAAGGCAAATGATAATTGTGCTGAGCTTGGTGTATTTGGGATAAAAGCGCTAATGAGTAGCCTATGAATCGGGACGGCTTGTTCATGGGGCAATCTGAGTTCTTCTGCTATTTTGAGAATATTTAATGCATGCTTAGTATTGGTTTCAGCGAGAATGGTTTGAATTAATGCATAGTCATTGAGTTGCCAACGTATTTGCAGCTCTTGATAGGGCAGCGGCTCATTGATGTGCTGTTTGGCAAACTGGATGAGACTCGGGATGTTGTGGTGGTTTTTGTTCGCGTACAGGCTTTGTAGTATGGGTACGAGAATATAATTTTGCTCTTGGACCCATTTAATTAAATTTGGATGTGCTTGAATCACATTTAAAAGTTGCGTTAATAGCGCAGGGTTTTGATGTTGTGCGATTATTTTGAGAAAGCTGAACGATGATGACGTTTCACTTAAAAGATTTTGTAATGTTGCTGGATCTAGTTGATCTAACAACTGAGCAAAAAGGGTTGGTTTTAATTCAGGAGAAAAGAATTGGTTAAAGAAGCGGTTTACCTTTAACACAGCAATCGGTGTTTTATGAATGTACTGCACGAGGATTGCACTGATTTGATTTAAAAATAAATGATCATGAGAGAGTTGATTGGCATGATGAAAAAATAGTTCAATGTCGGCTTCAATATTTTGACTTAGATTAAAACCATTGAAGTGTCGTTTTAAGTCCGTGGGTGTCGCGATATGGTTCAACCAATAGTTTAATTCGAGATTATTCAAAGGATTGGGCTGAAGTGCTTTATTTAATGAACAATTCTCGGAAAATGCTGCTCCAATGAAATGTTTTTCTGCGACAAGTTGTTTAAAAATATGTTCTCGAATTAAAGGCCAATTAACATCGGTAATTTTATATTCAATATCTTGCTCGAATGCTTCATCTGGTGAAAGGTGGGTATTAGTTATTAACCAATAAGTGATAGCCCTGGGTGCATTTTGTGAGTTGGGAAAAAGGCCATTTAAGAGGCTATTCCAACGGAGATAATTACTATACCCTTCTTCAACTTCTGGTTTTCCATGATAGCCTGCATTGAGAAGTTGAGTATTAATTTGTGATTCGATGTTTTGAATGATGAGCAACGGGGTATAACGTGAATTATAGGCGGATATTAACATTTCAATGACGCGTCTAGTTCGTATCAGGTCATTGAATCCATCCTGGGTATCATGAGGATTAATGATGTTGATGCCTAAATCTAAATAAGGGTGAGCTGCAATTTTTGAAATGGTATTCGGAACATGGGCCTCTATGCTATAAGGAATATGTAAATTTACATCAGGGTCGCTATTGATATTGGCAATGAATTGAGTCGTGACCAGCTGTAAAATATCGGTGCGATATTTGAGTAAAAACTCAGGGAAACTAGATTTAATCACAATAGCTTCAATGAGGGTGTTGATGCGGTTGAGAAATCCATCGCTGCAGTTTACTAATCCCTCACAGATTTTTTCAGCCAGAGGTGTAGCATCTAATTCGGGATTAAAATGAACATGTGTCTCGGCGAGTTGATTATTAAATAATGCATTTAACCATTGCAAATGCATGATGAGTGTTTGGCCTGCGATGGTATTCGGCGCATAATTTTGGCGAAAGTGGTCGCGAAATTTTCTTTGAAGAGCATTTGTGGTGAGGGGGTGGCCTTCATTCGATCGTGTTTTTTCGCTGATAAGTCGGCATATTTTTTGAGCTAATTGTGAAATGAGCTCTTCAACGGGCAGGGTAGGTATGGGCACTGATGAAACGGATGTTGCAGGCTTCCTGAAGCAGCTATTAGGATTTAATTGATGATGAACGATCTCACTTAATGGCATGCTGACGTACTCATATATTTGGACAGGTTTTGTTGTCCATTGTAAAAGTTAATACTTAAGAAAAAATTAATATAAACCATATTTCTTGGTGGGATTAGCATTTTTTAATATGCTTTAATGAAATCATTGGGCAATTATGATAAAATTAAGGTCATTTTTTATCTATGATATGGTCGTTTCTAGGTACTCACAGCGGATAATTGCTGAAAAGAATAAACGAATGGTGTGATTTGGAAGATTAATATAATGACTCATGAATATTCTCAATTTGAACAACGTAAACAAGATCATATGCAGTTTGCGTTGGATGCTCAGAATCAAGCCATTGAGATGAATATGTTGGATAAGATTAATTTGAGGCATGAAGCACTGCCTGATTTGAACTTTGTTGATTTATCAATCAAGACAAATCGATTGGGGCGGGACGTTGAAAAGCCATTTTTAGTGAGCTCAATGACGGCTGGTCACCAGCAAGCCGAGATGATTAATCGACATTTGCTAGAAGCCTGCCAACAAATGGATTGGGCGATGGGTGTCGGATCGCAGCGACGTGAATTAACCGATCCTGAGGCAGCATTAGAATGGCAGCCTTTGAAACGAGATTTTCCGAATGTTAGTTTGTTTGGCAATTTAGGTATCGCTCAATTAATAGAAACGCCTTTAGATCGTATTCAACGTTTAATTGATGCGTTGTCGGCGGATGCGTTGATTATTCATTGTAATCCATTGCAAGAGCTTATTCAGCCAGAGGGTACACCTCAATTTAAAGGGTGTTGGGACGCGATTGCCGCATTGGTAAAGGTCTGTTCTGTTCCAGTTATTGTGAAAGAAACCGGTTGTGGATTCTCTTTGCCAACTTTAACGAAATTAAATGATCTGGGTGTCGCCGCGGTTGATGTGAGTGGTTTAGGTGGGACGCATTGGGGGCGAATTGAAGGGCAACGTAATCCAGCCGATTCTTTGTTGCATCGGGCGGCTCTAACTTATCGAAATTGGGGTGTTGATACGGTGACAAGCATTAAGCATGCGTCCGGTTTAAAACCGTGTTATGAAATATGGGGGTCGGGCGGTGTGCGTCATGGACTAGATGCGGCCAAATTATTTGCATTGGGTGTATCCACCGTTGGTTTTGCAAAGCCTATGCTTGAGGCTGCATTACAAGGAAGTCGGGATGTAATCGATTTGATGCAGCTTATCGAATATGAATTGAAAATTGCTTTATTTTGTACTGGAAGTGAATGTCTTGCTGATTTGAAGGGGAAAATATGTTAGCTCATGATGATGCGAATGAATTGTTTCGCGGCTTTTCAAAATTAACCCGGCAGGAGCGTTTTGCACGATTACAGAAATTAGGTGTTTTGACGGCTGAAGATCTTGATTATTTAGAGCAGGGTGGTGTTCAAAATACCTTATTGGCTGAAAAATTAATTGAAAATGTGATTGGTTATTTTCAATTGCCGATAGGTGTTGCGACTAATTTTCGCATTGATGGCCAAGATTATGTAATTCCTTTAGCTGTTGAAGAAACCTCGATCATTGCGGCGTTATCTAAGACGGCTAAATGGATTAGGCAGTCTGGCGAGATCACAACGTTTGTGGATGGTGATTGTATTCTTGGTCAAATTCAATTAGCCAAAGTGACAGACTTTGAACAACTAACTGCTGTATTTGAACAAAATAAGGCGTTTTTGATAGAACGAGCTAATGTAGAAGTAGCCAGCACAATGGTTAAGCGCGGTGGTGGCGTGATCGATATGGTTCTTCGTCGAATTGCTCGTCCAGATGGGCGGGATATGGCAGTGATTCATTTGATGATGAATTGTTGTGATGCCATGGGCGCCAATATGTTGAATCAGGTTTTGGAGTTTTTAAAATCACCGATTGAACAGTTGACTGGTGAGCAAGTTAGTATGTGTATTTTGTCTAATTTAAACGATCTAAAATTAACAACCGCCGTCGTGACTATTCGTGATGTTGATCCTGTTTTGGGAGAGCGATTACAAGAAGCCTCTATTTTTGCAGAGACCGATCCTTATCGAGCGGCTACGCACAATAAAGGGGTGATGAATGGTATTGATGCAGTACTGATTGCCACGGGAAATGATTGGCGAGCGGTAGAAGCAGGCGTGCATGCGTATGCGGCGCGTTCGGGTCAATATCGTTCGATAAGTCAATGGCGCTACGAGAATGGTCAATTGATTGGTAAGTTAACTGCGCCGATTATAGTTGGTACGGTGGGTGGTGTAACTTCGTTGCATCCAACGGCTGAATTGTGTTTACGTATGATGAATATTGATTCAGCTAATCAATTGTCGCGTGTGATTGCGGCGGTTGGTTTGGTGCAAAACCTTGGGGCGATTAAGGCTTTGTGTACCGATGGGATTATTCAGGGACATATGAAGTTACATATTGATAATTTAGTTTTAGTCTCGGGTGCAGCTGAGCATGAGATTCCAATTTTAAAAGAAAAACTATCTTATTGGCTGATGGAAAATAAGCGTGTTAGTTTAACCAATGCTCATCAAATGTTGGCTGAAATGAGAAATGCTTCTGAGGCTAGTTTGATTCAGAGTTTAAGTTAAGTCCATGATGTCATCCTACACTTTTCCTGCTAAAACCTTCCTAGTTGGTGAGTATGTCGCCGTCTTAGGCGGTCCCTCCATGGTCTTAACAACAACACCTTGCTTCGAAGTGGGGGTTGTTGATGGTTCTGATACGCATGCTGTAATTCATCCTGAATCACCTGCAGGTGTGTGGTGGTCACGTCAGCAGAGTATTAATAAGCATTTAACGTGGCATGATCCTTATCATGGTTTGGGCGGTTTGGGGGCGTCAAGTGCGCAATTTCTAGGGGCTTATGCAGCCTCTTGTGCTTTATTGCAAACAATCCCGAGTGATAAAAATTTGTTAGAAGCTTATTATAGCTCGAGTTGGAGCGGCCAGGGCATGCGCCCTAGTGGTTATGATGTGTTGGCTCAAGCGCGATATGGTTGCGTTTATATTAATCAAAAAGAGCATGTTACTAAATGTTTTAATTGGGTATTTGACGATATTGGTTTTATTTTAGTTCACAGCGGACAAAAGTTAAAAACCCATGAGCATTTAATGCAATTGGATCTGTCATTGGATTCGATGCGAGATTTATTGATTGCGGCTGAATCGGCTTACCAAGCCTTTGAGCAAGTCGATAGTCAACAGCTTATTGCTGCAGTAAATGACTATCATCAGCTTTTGCAGGACAAGCATCTTGTTGCATCACATAGTTTAATCTGTTTATCTCAATTTAAAGCTGATCCGCTTGTTTTGGCCGCCAAAGGATGTGGTGCGATGGGGGCTGATGTTTTGTTGCTTATTGTTCAAGGCAATCAACTTAGAGAATATAGACAAAAGTTGCGTAATCAAGGCTGGAATGTTATAGCTGATAGTCATGATCTTTATTTGGATGTACCATTTATTGCAGATAATTTGTAATAAATTTATTTTTCAATAAAAAATATACGAAAACCACTTGAATTTTTGCCCTGATCGGGTATTATCTCACCCTTCGTGGGCCGTTAGCTCAGTCGGTAGAGCAGAAGGCTTTTAACCTTTGTGTCGTAGGTTCGATTCCTACACGGCCCACCATTTTATTAGACAGTAATCCATATTCATTTGTTATGATTGGCCATTTTGGGCCGTTAGCTCAGCTGGTAGAGCAGAAGACTCTTAATCTTTTTGTCATAGGTTCGATCCCTATACGGCCCACCAATTTAAACATTCAGTAGTTCACAATGCGCTCGTAGCTCAGCTGGATAGAGTACTTGGCTTCGAACCAAGGTGTCGGGGGTTCGAGTCCCTCCGAGCGCACCATTTAATCGTATTAAAATCAAAGAGTTAGCTCGTTCATTTCCAATTATCCTACTGCTCCAATTTCACACTGTGGGGATTTTGTGGGGATAGCATGAGTTTTACCTCGTTTTACGCTTAGGATGGTAAGCTCTTTGCCTTCATGGTTACTTTGAATAATGACATTCGCAGCATCCAGCAAATTACTTAATTCAGCCTGAGAATAATGAGTGGTAATTCTCCCCGACCGGTGACCCAATAGATCCTGCCGATCTTCATAACTTACCCCCGCGGCTCTGAGCCTTCTTCCAAAAGTATGTTTTAGATCATGGACTCTCAAATCAGAAAGATTTACCTTTTTGCGCGCATTCCGCCATGCGGTATTGTTAATGCGCGTGAGAGGACGTCCTCTGTAAGAAAAAACATATTCTGGATGAATGCCTCTGACCTGTTCAATGACCGTTTTTGCTTCATCATTGAGAATAACTAATCGGTCTTCCCCGTTTTTTACTAATTGCCTTAGTTCCCCATCCCGATTAATATGACTAGGGATGATAAAGACACTTGTTTTTAAACTCGGAACATATTTTTCCCATTCCCATCTAAGCTGACATACTTCTTGCTCTCTGCAACCCGTATTGACCTTAAATCGAGTCATTTGATTAAGATGCGGAGGTAAGACTTCAAGTAGTCTAGATTGCTCTGCCCAAGACAGGGGTAATGGGGCACGCGCATCTTTGACGGGTAACAATTTTATTTTGGGTGCTACAAGGAGCCAGGTTAAACCATTTTCATCAATCCACTCTGTTGCCGCAATATTTAAAATATGGCGTACTAGCTCAAGTGTATTATTAATGGATTTGGTTTTGAGATTAGCCGCTTGTTTTGCCTTGATATAATTTTGTAACGTCCCAATATGCACTTGTTCCAAAGTTAAGTCACCGATAAAAGGACAAATTAATTTAAGAAGAATGGCGTCAGTACTAATGCTGGCTTTGTGTTGATTTTCAGATAAAAATCTAACTGCGGCTTCTTTAAAGCTACGTTTCGGCCTTACTCCATAAATAATTGCTTGCCTAATTTCATCGATACGTCTTGCTAAGTATTGCTCCGCTTCTTGGAAAGACTCTGTGCCAGTACTTTCTCGAATGCGTTGTCCAAGGATTTGCTTTTCGATATGCCAAACCTGGCCTCTTTTAAACAACCCTGCTGTTTGTTTGCGTCCCATGGCTTTTTACTCCTTTGCTCTTTGCCGCCTGGACGCCCACTACACTGCTTATATTGATCTACCCAAGCATCAAGGTCAAGTCGATCAAACGCAATGCCTTGCTTGCCAATAGGAATTTCAATAAGATGGGGTCTGACGAAGCTATTAAAACGGTTTCTATCCATGCCAATGTAGTTGGGGACATCTTTAAGACGAAGAAGACGAGGTAAGCAGGATGAAACTGACATATTAAACCAATAGAAACCTAACGTTTTCATATTAAAACATAACGTTTTATATATTTCAATATACACCACCAAAAACAAACTTTTTGTTTTTTTGTGGCGTGGTAGGACTAATCCTTACAGATAAAAAAAGCCCTTTGCAGGGCTTTAGTAATTAGAAAAAACATGAGTCTTGTTATTTGCTTCTACCGAAAAATAATCACTCATAAACAAATCACGTGCAAAAGCCTTGTAATCAAAGTAATAGAGCAAGTTCTCCGGTATGGCGTTGGGGTAACAGTCCTCAAAAAGGGAATAGGCGAAATCAACTTCATCATCGTAGGTTCCGTGGTAATGATCATCTAAAAGCGTTTCGGCTTCCTCGATGGTATAATCACACAGTAAAGCGCCGCCCAAATCCCCACGTTCAACAATAAACGCGGCGATTTTGGCAACAGTTTCAATGTCCTCAGATTCACTCAAGCTTGCTTCACCAAATCCTTCATAATCATGAATTGACCATTCCTCCGCATTTTCTATGGGACTTTCTGCAAGCATTTGTTGAATATCTGCATAAATCTCATCCACATCCTGCGCGGCATTAATCCATTTTCCGGAAAGGTGTCCGTTGTTGTATGCCGCAAGGCATGCCACGTAGATTTTTGGTGTATCCATTCAGGTTCTCCTTAATTGTGAATTGAATTGCACAACAGGAGAACATCCGCACAGGGCAGTTTCTTTCCTGTTGTGCGGTTGTTTTTTTTATTAATTTGTCGCGGTTTAAACGAGGGCTAAATAAACCGGACGGTGGTGAGGTTTTGTTTCAAGAAGGTTTAAGTGAAGCTTTTTAAATCCTTCAGTAATTTGACTGAGATCGAGTGCGGATAATTCATTTCTCAAATCAAGAAGTTCATTAACGCAGCAGAATAAATCAAATAGTACAGCTTCCTTTCTTGAAATTTCTGGTGGTAATTGGTGCATGGTATTCTCTCCGAAATTATGAAGAAAAAACCAGCCCGATTGGGGAGGTAATTTCCCCAGTTGGGTTAAACAAATTGGTTGGCAGATTTTAGTGATTGAAATGAAGCAGTGCTGAAAGATAAGCGGTTAGTGATAACCCAATTGTTATCATCGTACCAATCATCCACCGGCGTGACGCAAGTAATTCGCTTTTATTGTCACGAATTTGTTGATCATGAAATTTTACAGTATCTTGCCTTCTCACATCAAATTCACGACGTTGTTCGGCAAGTTTTTGATCTTGCTTAACAAACACATCGTTAATTGAGCGATCATGTTTGGCAAATACTTCCTTTACTGCTTCACTTAACATGGTATCCACCTCTTGCTTACTGTAGATATTAAAGATTTCAATCTGAGTCAGCGTTGACATAATGCCATTTGCCGCATCTGATTTTACACCTTTCTTTTCCAACAGTTTAACATATTTTAGTGAGTCACACTGTATACGCATAGGCACTTCTCCATAAAAAAAGCCGAAGAAATGCCCAGTAATGGCTATTTCTTAAGCCATTAAACAATGCTAACCACCAACCAAAACTACGAAATGGTTGATCACCTGATTTTTAAAGAACATTAGCCCTAAGCCAAGGTTTCGACTGCAAAATAGACAGCGAATGATGTGTAACAGGTTTAAAACGTAATGTTTTAATGAGGTTCCACTTGGGTAAGTGGTTAGTGATTAACTAAGGTTCCCGACTAAAATCGCTCTGCCATAAGATTGGGGAATGATGATGGCTGTTCACAAGACCTTGACGGTTTCACCTGGGTCGCACAGGATCATCAGTTGTGTTGTTTTTTATTATACGGAGTCTATAAAAACACGCAACGGTTTGTGTTTAATTTTTCATAAAACACGACGAATTGAGATATTCTTAGCCTATGTAAATTTTGACTACGGAGGTACGGGAATGACCCAATTCGATACTGAGTAGTTGCCTTACTTGCTTATCGAGCATTTTTTCTGCGTCACTCATTGCATGATATTTTTTACCTCCGTCAATTGGACAAATGAGTCCTTGTCCATTGGGATCAAAAAATTGCGTCAGTTCTTTATAGCGTCGCTGAGCATAGGCATGCCTCAAGCCATGAAGCTTACAAACACCCATTAATTTTGCTTGGGCTTGATAGTGACTCAGATGTTGTTTATAGGTCCGGTCACGCGGAATTAGTGATTCACCGGGTGACACTAATTGCGCCACCTTCTCCAGCCATTGACGTTGAGCATTGTTGCTAATCTTTAATGTTCGGCCAATGCCACCCTTCGTCCAACTGGGCATGATTTTTAGGGTATCTCCGTGAAAAGCTTCACTCAGGGTAAATTTCATCGATTCTTCACGGCGTAAACCAAATAAGGTTTGCCCTTCCAGCGATAAGCGTATGTGCGGATTAGTGCATTTTGATAAATCGATTTGGTGAATGGCTTTATTGATAACGGACTTATACGATCGTTTAGTAATGTTATAGGCATCATTGTCCGGCTTGATGAGTTTGGGATTATTTAATAATGATGCGGTATGGCGTAGTTTGGACATGTAATTTTTAATGGTAGCAGGATTCTTTCCTTGTGATTTCCAGTGTTCAACTAACGCGTAAATATGCTTCGCCTGCAGCCCTTTAACATGCGCCACTTTATATCCGAGTTCGTGTAAATCTTTGATGCAGCGAAAGAGCATATGGCGCATGTCGGATTGGCTTGCATAAGAATGGTCACGGCTCCTTTTTACCAATTCATTAATGGAAAATTGAGCGCTCCGTAGTTTAGTTTTGCTCATTAAGATATCTCCACAAAGTCATTCTGGTTTGTAGGCCCATTTCGCGCATAATGGTTTGATTGGTTAAATAGTTGGGTAAAGTTGGACTTAGTTCTTGATGTAAGCGCTTGGCGTATAAATAACGGTAAGCTTTTGCGGTGGGCAGACCTAGTGATTTTAATTGTGTGCTGTAGTCGCATCTGACATGATGATAGCCGAATGTTGCAGTGAGACTTTGGTTTTGCTTGCACAGCGTTAGCAGCGAATTGATGACTTGTATTTGAGCCTCGTGCCTAATGGGGATCAGTCTATCTTGACTATTGGTGGCGATTTCTCGTGTGATCCAGATATGGTTTTGTTGAATATGGATATTGGGAGTTAAGCGCATGGCCTCGCTCAAGGTCAACCCAAAATCAATCTGAAATTGGAATAATAGTGTTGCGATTGGATTAGAAAATTGTTCTAAAATATTGGGCGGTACTTTGATGGTCTTGGGGGGTGATTGCCGATTGATGATGTGAAGATTTTGATTATCAATGCCGTCGATCGTGTGGTCAATTTTTTGCAGAAATTGTCTTAATACCGTCATGTACTTCATGATAGTCGATGGTCGAAGTTTGCTTTTTTCCCAATGAGCGACTAATTGTTGGATATGCTCACTGGTTAGCGCGTGCCATTTACCTGGAACACATTCGATATGGTATAAATCACGAATAATTTTATGTAATACAAAATAGCGGTGTTTTCTTGCACGAAAGGATCCAGTGTGATCATGGCGTAAATGATTATCAAGCTGTTGTCTGAGTTGGCTTTTTCGCATAAATAAATTAAGACCTTCAAAATTTCAAAACCATTTGCCCTGGGAGTTGTTTAGTGTTGATAGAGCAGCCCACAAGATTGTGGTACTAGGCTTATCGCCTCAAGGCTCAGTGCAGGGGCAAATCAGTCGTGTTACATGGACTTGATTACACCGGGTTTATTACGGTTTAGCTAAGATCCTCCTTTGAGTTGAAATGGTTAAATTGGACAAGCAATACGGTACAGAATGGCAGTACAAAATGCTTGTCGTGCGAAAGGTCAATACGTTGTGTATTGTGAGGTTCAAATTCACAAGGAATTTGCACTGCTTTGATTTCAGTGAGTCCTGATTAAATAATTAAACAGGTGATGGTGTGCGGTTCCCGACTAAAGCGCTCTGTCACAGGATTGGGGAATGATGGTGACTATTGCATAAGACCAATCAAGGTTTCGCCGGGATTTCACCGGTCTCTTCAGTTATGCTTGAACAAAGATTATCAAAACAGATCGTGTTATACAAGGGACTATTATTGTTTATTTTGTATAATCGCGCTGCACGCGATTATACAAGTAGGGATAATGTCTTGATTGTATTTTGAAATTTTGCAGTCCTTCGGCTGCGTCACTGCGGATAAATCCTCAGTGACGCAGCAATGAACGTAATAGTTTTAGGAGTCATTTATTTGTATTTAAAATATCAATTTGACATATATGTCATAATGACTTAAACTTTATCCAAGTTGATGGAAGTAAATATAGAGGGAATGTTGCGTACTGTCTCTAAGAAAAAATTGCGTGATTATTATACTGGCAACAAGCAAGCAGAAATGCCGCTTACTGAATGGTATTATAAAATTGCAGAAAGTAAGGCTCGTAATATTTACGAATTAAGACAGGTTTTTAATAGTGTAGATTCGGTACATGGTTATACAGTGTTTAATATTGGCGGCAATAATTATCGTTTAATTACGGCCATTCATTATAACACACAGATTTGTTACATCAGAGTAATTTGGACGCATGCTGAATACAGTAAAGGCAGCAGTCAAGAAAAACTAAGGCGAGGTGATTTATGAATATGGCAGCACTTTCTCTTGATTATGTGGATGAGAAAACAAAGCATAAGTTTCATCTACCATTATCTGTATTTAAAAAGCCAAGGACTGATAAAGAATATAAAAAGTTAGAAACGCTACTCGATCAATTGATTGATGAGGTTCGTGATGATGAAAACCACCCTTTAGCTTTAGCCATGCAAATTATTGGTGAAAATATTGAGCAATTTGATAATGAATATTTTCCCCCAATCGGTGCAAATATTAGCGATATTGAAATGGTCCAGTACTTAATGAAAACCCGGGATATTTATCAAAAAGATTTGGCTGATATTTTTGGTGGTCAAGCTAATGTATCAAAATTTTTAAACGGCGAAAGGCCATTAGGAAAAAAACATATTACGGAGTTAAAAAAACGTTTTAATATTAGTGCCGATTTTTTTTTAAAGTAGTCCCATGATTTTTTGTAAGCCAAATTGTCGCTTCCAAGGTGAAAATATCTCTTTATTCAGAAAGAGTTCTGCGGACGGTATCATTCACCGCAAATTTTTTTCTGCATAATCCAACTCAAAATTTGATTTGCCAATTTCTGAGTTCGCTTCACATGTACAAAATAAAACTGCTCCTCTTCAAAACAACCAGCAAGATGCAGTAATTTGAGAGTAGCAACTAGCTCATCATAAGTCTCAATCAGCTCAACAAGCTGCATTGCTAATGGGTTGGTTAGGGTAATTATTGGCCTAAACTGAACTACATAGCTGATTTTATTGCCATCAAAAATCTTTTTTCGAGTAAGTAGTAATTCAAACCTGGAAATTTCATCCCTAAATTGTTTGGTAAGGGCCTGAATTTTTTGTTCCATCTGTTTGTACGCTAGCAATGCCTTTGGCTCTTGTTTATTACATCGATTTATAACGATATTAAATTTGTGCAGGATGGCCTGAATAAACAGCCGATCCCTGTTTATTTTTCGTTCAAATAACTGATGTACTTCACGGGTTCTTAATGATAATTCAATGTTTGCTTGCATAGTTTTGATCTCCAAGGGCTATTCGGGTTTATTTGGGATTAAGTTGATTGATTTGTCGTATTACGCTTTTAATATCCTTGGGTACTAATCCATCATTTAACGGCAGAGGGATTCTAACTTTGTACAGTTCGCCACCATTGACTAAGACAAACGCCTGGCCTTTGGGCAGCGAAATAATGTCGTTGACGTCGATCATGGGAACGGCGGTGGTTTGTACTCGGTCTTCGTTGGTGGTATTGAAATAAACTCCATCTTCGCCATGCGGCGTGTCGTTGACCATCGATACTTGGGTGTGGCCGACAACACCAACTTGCGGGAGTACTTTGATGATCAGGTTTGCAGTTTCTTCATTTTTAACGCGCAGCATGATCAAGGTATTTAGGTTTCCTTCGGTGACTTCGGCTTTGGCTTTCGATCCAAGTGCTACTTCCATGTCTTGTTTGGTTTGTGCGTAAGCGGTGACTTGAAAGCCTGCACCACCGGCTTTATTGAGGATTTTGACGAACGAATCTTGAATGATTTCTGATAATTCATCGCAGTGAATATTTAACCGGTAATTGGCGTTGCTTTCCTTGTAGATTTTTCCGGCGGTGGATACTAAATCGGAAAGAAAAGCTTTACCGACTGCTTGAGCAATATTGGGATTGGTTAGGCTATCCAAGCCAATGTAGATGACTTGCTTTCGTTTGATGGCAGTCATGAGTTCGATTTCGCATGGGCTTTTGTGGAACGAGAAAATACTAGAAGCGTTACTTTTGTTGATTTCGGATAGCACAGGGCCAACGCTGGCGGTGATTTTATCGTAATAATTCTTATCCATGATGGCTGCATCGTAGAGATCAATTAAGACCTGATCATGCAGGCTTTCGACATTGCCGGAAGTGATAGTTTTGCTGATGTGATCTTTTAAGTATTTCACCACCGCTTTGGATCGCTCTAGCGGTGGTGGCGAGTTACCAAACCTATCGACGCGACAATCGTTGTCAGCGATGATTTGGTCAATTTGATCATGATAATCGGGATAGTGAGCTGGCATGGTGGCATCGGCATACGCCATGAGCAGTTGGTCGAGGCGGCTGATATAAAAGGCAATGGATTTATAAGTAATGGTCTGCTGCATTTCTTCCAGGCAAATGGCGACGATGTTGATGTATTTCCAAGCGAATGCAGCGAATTGTTTGCCTTCGCCTTCGGCAGCAATGGCATCGGTGATGCGTGTGGCCACTTCACTGACTTGATCGAAATTTTTTAGCGGATTGTAATGGGCAGATAACTCAGGAAACCCTAAGTGAACAATGCGAAAGTCGTTGAGACGATCGGCAGCGTTGCAAGCAGAATACATGTCGCGGACTAAATCTAAGTCACCTTTTGGATCGACGACAATGATGGCATCACCATTGCGGATGTCTTGATTGATTAAAATACTGGCGAGTCTTGTTTTACCGACGCGCGTTGTGCCGACAACAAAGGTATGACCGACACGAACTTCTTGCGGGATATAAACAGGCGCGTCTTTTTCGCCGAGGCCATGCAGATAGGGGCTGCCGCCGACGGGGGGATCGGGTCTGAAGGGATTGAGTCGTGAGGAATTATTAAATAAATGAGATAGAAAGTTGTGTTCGTGATTTTGGCAATAGGTTCTTACTGCGCGATAACATTTCCCACGTTGCATGAACGATTCATTTTTGATTTCTTTGATTTGATTCAGCCGTTGAGTGTGATGCGGGAACCAGCGAAATCCGCGACCGATGAAGAGCCATTGTTTGGATAGTGGCACTTGTACAGTAGAAAGCGCGTAATAAGGCATGGCAATCAATTGGCGATGGAAACGTTTGATTTTTAATGCTTGCAAGCCTCGGTAAAAACTTAAACTGCCAAGACTTAATCCTGCATAATTGCCCATACTTTTTGTCAGCAAAAACAAGTGGGGCTTGCTGACCGCAAGTAGGGCTAATGCCAAACAAGTAATGCTAGTATAAATTTCAGTGGGTTCACGTAATAGATTTTCGACTGGGTAATCTCGCATGGTTATTTCCAATAAATCAGTAGTTCAAATAACACCATTGCAGCGAGCAAATACCAGCGAGCAGAGGTTGCGGTTTTGATAGTGGCCGAATCGGGAAAGTGGTCACGACGCGATATGATTAATTTAATAACGTGGGGCCAAAGTAAAAATAGGATCAGGTAAAATAGTCCGTGAGCGAGTAGCAGTGCTGCTTGATGGGTTTTAAAAAATGTTTGAGTCTGGTTGAGTTGTCCTGCATGATTCATCACTTGTGGGGTAATGATCAAAAGTAATAGGGCTGGCAGGACGTATTGAGCCAGGACTATAATAGTTGAACGTATGAATTTATTTCGCATAGTGGTTGCTCCGATGAGTGTCAATAATAGAAAAATAATTGGGTTTACCTTCGGGATGTTGCGATTGCTTTTTAAAGTAGGTGTTACTTTGTTGTCGGTAATTGCAGCCTTTGCTTCGGACGAACGTAAGCCTAGGTACACAGCAATTCATGCCCAAGAATTGCATGATGAAGATATGATTAGTGATCAAGAATATGGTCGAGCCTTGCGGGGGCATGATAACTATTGACATCATCATCGTAATTTTCCGAATCGTGCGGCGTGTTGTATAACTCCTGAACCTGATTTAGCAAGGGCATCGCTTTGTTCAGATGTTTGTGTGATAAATCCTGCTAATGCGCTTCCCGCCTCACCACCAAAATGACTTGAAAGCCGTAGTAATAGCATCGGCGCTATGAAATAAAACATCACCGCCATATTTCGCATTGCGGCAATGGCGTCATTTTTTCCTAATGGATCTAATACACTGCGCTCTACAAAACCCACCAAATGCCAGAGGTATTGCAGAAAAATTGCCATGATAAATAACCCGCAAATACTGCCTAATGCCTTGGGGTTGTAGCCGCTGAAGGCCAGCACAATTGGGGTTATAATAATGATGAAGAAATAGAGGAACGCTTGCATGACGGGAAGCGTTTGCATGATTGCTTCGCGTTTTAACGGTGTTGAAGTCCACGATTTTGTCCATTGGCCGATGTTCACTAAACTATGCGAAATAGCGCCACTGAACGCACCATTAGTGTTATTCATCAAATTATTAACGCTGTTGACTTGCATATCGCGACTGTCGTTTAACAACATTTTGGCAATGTAATCTTCAGAGCTTATCTCTGAGCCCCAGGCTTTTGGATGACTGTTTTTAAACTCAACCACTCGGTTGAGCACGGAGCTGTAATTCAAGTGATTGTCAAAAATGCTGGCATGATTACCGACATTAACTAAATCCTTACGCAGCTTGCCCCACCATTGTTTGCAAGTCGGATAACCTTGTTCGGGTAAGTGTTTAGTATCGATATCACCGCGGTCGGCGGCTTTCTTTAAATTGATATTTGGTGCTTCATTGAAGGTAAATCCCGGTACGGGTTGGCGTGCATGAATTTTGCTGTAATAGAGCGATTGAAAAACTTGCGAACCCATCCAATTCAGATCTTCTTCACCGCCATAACGTTTTAACAGGCTTTCGACTTGGGCTGTATCATGAGCTTCGGTTTGGTAAGAATTTCGGGCTTCTAAAAAGCATTGGCGGTGAAAGTTTAAGGCTTGTTCACGAATATCGGCAGGCAAGTATGTTGAAACTAAATCGCCTTCGATGGCTTGCAAACTATCTGTGCAGCCAGTGACTTTCATGAGTCCATAGGTCAGACCTGACATGTAATTTTGCAAGATGGCGAAGCCAATGGGCATTTTGACGTTGTTGGTGATTACATCGGCAAAGGCTTCGTCATAGGTGGTGCCGGTGTCCTTAATGGTTGATGGTTTGGCATCAGAACCTTTTTTAATACCGCACATCGGTTTAAAACTTAATGCTTTTTCTTCCAAGGGCACACAGGGATACACAAAAATTCCGCAAATTAAGAAAGTGATTGCTAACTCATACAGGAAACTATTTAAAGCATGTTCAGCGGCATGATGAGTGGAGCCAGCCGGGGCTAAGACATTTTTTAAAAACCGAAACCCAACCATTAAAAATCCTAGATACAATGCTCCTGTTTGCCACAGGGCATTAAATATGACTTCGTATTGCTGCCAGCCTAAATAGGTGGTGTAGAGTGACAGCGGACTGAAAACTACCATGTTGACCTCACTTTTGAATTAATTTGTTCGGATAAGTGCCAAGTTCAAGACCCTCACCCCCAGCCCCTCTCCCCTCGCAGGCTCCGGGAGAGGGGAGCAAAGTTCCCTCTCCCGCCTGCGGGAGAGGGTTAGGGAGAGGGTTCTTTTTGGGCTATTCTGGTTTTTGATAAACCGCGCCGTTTTTAATAGTCGATTGTTCGTGATCATCGCCTGGCAAGCCTTTAGCAATTGAATTGCCGCGCATGTCCATCAGTAATCCCAAGGTTTCGGTCATCATTTTTTTGCGTACTTCGTTTTCAAAGGCAAGCGAGTGAATGTCGTCATCGAGTTTTTTGATAGTGATACGTACCATGTCCATCGCAGGTTTTAGGTTTTGAACTTCTTGCACTTGGAATCCTGCTTGTAAAACTCGGCGCATCATGAGGGCCTTATCCAACATATTTTGTACGGCGATTTCTTCAGCCAATTTCGATACAGTCATTAGTTGCTCTTCACGGGGCATACGTTGGATGGTGATGATGATTTCATCAGTTATGAGCAAGTTAGACGCGCTGACCAGCTTGAGTTTTTCTTCTGTAAGTGGCCATTGCTTATCGACTAATTGCCACAAGGCTTTGGAGACATTCGTGGTGCAGGTATTGCTGCTGTCGCAACTTTGCAATAAGGCGGATAAACCAATACCTGCTTTTGTATCGTGTTTAGCTGCATCAGTTGTTTGATCGCTGGCGCTGACATGAATATCGCCCAATACTTTGACTGCCCAAGCGGCGGCTTCTGTTGGATTTTTCCAGCTTTGGGTTAGTGGAGTCTTTTCGGTTGGCGTTTTTTCATTGTCTAATGGCGTGCGATTTAAGAGGATGTTATAGCCGGCAATCACCACATCATTGATGACTTTAATCGGGCGTTGAAATTTACCGCCCGCGTTGCCTTTTTCACGGCCTATCCATGGTAGGCCGTATTCATCGCGTTTTTGAGTAATGCTTCTTGCGGTTTCGCGTACATCGACGTTAGTTGTTTTTGCACGCTTAGCAGCTTCAAGCCAGCCTTGGCTGTCAGACACAGACAGCATACTTTCCATCGGCGATTGGCCTTCTTCCAAGGTTTGTTTCACGTCTTGGCAATCTTTGACTTTAATGGCAAATTCATTTTGGGCACCGGCAGCGGTATTTTGCAAGATGTTGTATAAGGCAGGCATTGATTGCTGTAATTTGTAGAGCGGATAACCTGCGACTGAGCCTTTTAGATTATCAATGATGCCGCCGGGGATGTTAATGACTGAAGATTTCATGTCCTGAAAAGTATTGGTAATCGAGACTACAGGATTAAAGCCGTTACAAGTAAAACCTAAGCGGCCATTGACATTACCGCCGATAGTGATGGTTTGATCGTTATTAACGGGCGGGACATATAGATTGGATGAGCCGCCTAATTTGTAATAATAGTCCGATTCATTGGGTTGGAATGATCCGGCGATGACTGTTACAGGTAGTAAATAACAAATGATTAATGGAATAGTTTTATTGTTCATGGAGTTGTCCTATTGATTATCGTTTTTGAGGTTGGCCTACGTGCGGAAATGACAAGGCTGAGATAAGCTTTCCTTTATGCGGAATACAGCCACGATACTTGCGCCAGAGGACAAACACGTAATTGCCATTGCCGGCTTTATCATCGTCAACGCCTAAGTCAGCGGCATCGCCTGGGTTGATGTTGCGATTGTTGGGATACACTTCTTGCCAGATGACTTTGTCGTGCTTGGGGTCGTAAATCACATTCGCCACTACACAATTTTTACCGCAGGAATTGGTCGTGCTATGGGTGACATGCAAGCTGTTTTTATTGGTGACAATATCAGCAGCGTGTAAAGCTGCAACCACTGAGGCGCGAAAACGCGAGGGCTGGGTGACGCGCATTAATCGCGGGATTTCATGCCCCCAGATGTGAGTGTTGCCAATGTCATGATTCACTAATAAAAGTGGGTGCGTGGCCATGTAGGTGATTTCAGCAATTTCAGTGCGGTCGGCGACGGCATCGGCTTCACTTAAATAATACGGTGTGCCAAATTGAGTTTCGGCTTTATGCGACAGCCACGGAAAATGATAAAACCCCGCCGGGCTGCCGATGACATCAACAACCCGGGTGCGTTCTTCATCCATGTGCATGCTATCAACTTGGCCACTGCCATCGCCAAAGCCTAAATTAAAACCCGTCGCTAATTGATAGGTTTTTTGATAAATGGTGCGGCTTGCCTGATTTTCAAAAATCGCATTGGCTTCTATCCAGGCGTTAGTCTCTGGCGCATTAGAAACGGTGACAATGAGGTCGGGCAGATATTGTTCAACGGCGATGATGGGTACTAATTTTGGTGGGAAGGATCCCACCGCCCAAGTACAACTGCCGATGATTTTGTAATGGCTGTTCGTAAATAGTTTACCCAGCACTCGGGTTGCAATGGTGAAACTGCTGATTGGATTCGGCGGTTTGATGCTCTCTAATGATTGGACTGTTGCCGAGTAAATCAGAGAAGCGGTTAATGCAGTCAGAGTCAGTTTAATCTTCATAAAAATAATTCTCTTGTGCTGATTTATTGGTTTTATTTTCTAGGCGATGTGCGACAATCTCCGCGGCCTTAAGAACGTCATGTTCCTTCTCCAGAGCATGACGTTGGGCTTTTTCAGATTTTTCAGTCATTAATAATGCGAGCAGATAACGCGGTGGAATCACCCGAAATAAGCCCTGATAGCGTGACCCCAGCAACACTGCCTCGGCATACAATCCTTTTTGTGAATCAATGTCGCGGATGAGGGCAATTTGCTCAGGGGTTAATTGCTTGAACTTTTGCACGTCGACCAACTCTTTTTCATCAACGCCTAATAAAATCCAGGTCTCAATCAGCGACAAAATCTTGGTGGCCATTTCCGAGTTCATGTCGGCGACATTTTGCGTGCTGGGGACAAGCCACAACCCAAGTTTGCGGGCGACTTTGGCGATAAGCAGTGCGCTGGTAACCACTGAGGGGATTTGAAATTGAATATGCGCTTCATCAATAAATAAAAAGGTTGGGCGGTTATCATGTTGACTGGCTTCGGCCATAGCTAAAATGCGGGGTAGGAGCGAAACCATTACCAATGCCAATTTGCCTTTGTCGTCTTTAATCGCTGAAATATCGATATGGAAAATATCAAAATCGCCTAAGGGTTCGGTGGAGACGTTAAAGAATCGTGATTTATTGCTGTTGATGACGTAACTTTTTAGCCGGTCGTGCATGTCTAAAATACGGTCTTTTTTACGTGGCACTTCTTCCGTTTCTAATCGACGAGCAAAGGCTTGCACCACATGCTCAGTCAACATTTGCGGGACATCGGCCTTGAACGAGGTCAAAATGGCATCACTTAAAATTTCGATGAGCAAGGTTTCATCAGCCAGCGTGAAGTTTTCTTCTTCGCGGGCATTGGCTTCGGTAATCATGGTGCGCAGGGCTAAGGATAATTCAGCCAAATAACAGCGTGAATCCTCATCACAAGCCAATTCGGTGTCGTCTGCCTTTTGGTTTAAATTCGATTTTAAATCAACCATCTTTTGCGCAAGTTGAGTTGCCTTTTCTTCGCTTAAGTTTTCACTGATTTCAGGAATAGCAAGGTAGGCTTCGCAAAACGGGTTAAGCGGAACGGCTTTGCTTTTTTGATTGCTGAGCAGGAGTTGTTTAGTTTGTTTGCCATGCGCTTTGGCATGGATTAATACGCGATCAAAGGAGTTACCCATTTCAAATAACACAATGCGGGCATTTTTAACGGCCATTAAGGAGTTAATCATCCAACCCATTGCCACTGATTTACCCCCGCCAGAATTAGCAAATAAGGCGAAGTGCGAGTTTTGGCTGATAAAATCGGTGTGCAAGACATCAAATAAAACTGGTTCGCCGAGTCGATTAAAAAAGGTAAAACAAGGTAAGTGACGCGCACCTTGATTGCGGCCATAGACGGGTAATAATGCTGCAAGTTCTGAGGCGTAGAGTAGTCGGTCAAACTTTAAGTACTTGCGCGCAAAGGTCGAATTAAAATTAAAAGGCAGGCCATTCAGATAGCTGTTGATGGGATGCACGTCGTAGTGTGATCCAATTAAGGGCATCTTGGCATCGACGAATAAGTCAGACAGTTCTTTCTCAATTTGCGCGGACTCTTCGTCGGTTTTGGCTCGATAGTAGATGGCTTGATTGACCCAAAACAAGCGATTACCTGTTGCTAATTCATTGCGGGCGGTTTTGATGTCATCACGCACTTGCTGTGGTTTCAAGCTCGTACCGACTATGCCTTTTTCTAGGCGCATGAGATGAGCGTCGAGTGCTTCATCATTACTAAAAATGACTTGAATAGTGTAAGTAGTCCCTTCGGGTAAGCGGTCGAGGAGTGCATAACGGTGTTTAGGATTCGCCTGCCGGCGTTCACGTGAAAGCAATCCGATTTCAGGTGTTTCTTTTAAGCCATCAACATATAAGACGCGGTGTTTGTAGCCATCAAAGATAAAACCTTGTGCGTCGCTTTCGGGTGGTGTGAAAAATATGGATTGGCTTAGGTTAAAGCTTGCTGGTTCTTTATCTTGGGATGGATAAGGAAAACTCGTAAATAATGCGTCAGGATTGGCATTAAACCAACGCACCCACCATTGATAATAGTCTTTGCCGGTTAATCGTTTTAATTGTAGACCGGGGGATTTTAGTTTGCTTTCAATTTGCGCCAGGACTTCTTGGTGTTCAATCAACGCTTGTTGGCGAGTTGCTGTTTTGCCTTGTAGACGATAAAACAAGACGCGAATACGGCGACGCCTGCCGCGAAATGGTGCATCGGTTTTGGGATCTAAAAATAGGCCTTCAGGTCTGGCCATTTTGGTGAATAAATCATCGAGGCGAGCAAGATAGTCTTGGGTGAATTGAGTTTCGACAATCTTAGGTTCGATGCTGTGTTGAATGTGATTAAGCACCGGTTTTAACGAATACTCATCGTTGACATACATTTGCATGATCCACGGATTGTCCTTGTGGAGTGGTACAACGCTGGCAAAGGTATCGCGGATTTTATTGAATACGGCTTCAAGGTGATGGGGTGAGGCAGCTTCGGCGGGAATGGATGCAAGTTCAAAGCCTGAGCCAATACTTATGCCATCGGCCAACAGAAATACATTGTGCTCATCGCTAAAATCAACGATTGCTAAATGGTCGGGTAATGATGGATTGTGATTAGCATAGCCAGTTTTGATGTCTTTTTCACGAACGGCGTTGGGATTCTTAGTGCCTACCAGCCAGTCATTGAGCTTATTGATGATCGTTTTCATGGGTTCCTCTAGTAAGTCTCAGATGCCAAGGCGAACTGGTTTTGTTTGTAGAGAAAAAACGCGGTTGTATATCCCGGTTTAATCAATTGCTCATCACCAATTAATGCGACATGCGGAAACACATAAATGGGAATTTGCGGGTTATCCAAGGGCTTAAATAAATTCTGTACTTCATTGGCGGCATTGCGCGTGTAACCTTCGTAGTTCACCGGTTTGGTTAAGGTGCGTTTCACTGACCAAGGTTGCATCGGTTCGCCAATGCTTTGCTGATAAATTTGACTGACTGTTAGTCCGCTTTCTGGAATTGCAGCGGAGGTAACTCTGGATGATGCGCAGGCAGTTAACGTCAGCAAACTACTTAAGGCTAAAATCATGTGTGGTTTGTTGTGAGCGGCCATAATTTAATACTCTCCCGTTGGGTTCTTTATCGAGGTTGATGGTTTGGGTAATGTGTAAAGACATTTGGGTGACGTGGTACCCCACGCTTGCGGGCACAAATACCATGTCGAAACTGCCTTGGATGCGTTTTTCCAGCCAATCGGCGGCTTTGACCGATCCTTCGGAAACTGCCCCGCCTAATAGATATTTACCGAATGAACCAGTGGGTGCTTGAGTCAATCCCCCCTCACCAGCCATGGTTGTCATTTGCCATTGTGATACTGCTGATCCGATACCTTGAATGCTGCCAGCGGCAATCATGGCGGTAAGGACTCGCGGCGCATTGGTGGAATAATGGCCTTTGATGCAGGGGTTGCCGTAAGGTGTGGTTAGATAACCAATGCTGTCGTTATTGATCATTTCAGCAGAGCCATTCATTTGTTCTTTGCCGACGGTGACAAAGTGGCCGTCAGCAAATACAAATAATGCGGAGGTGACGTAAGCGCGAACGCAACTAATATTGTCGAGGAATGATCCAACGCCGATGGCATAACCATTGACTTTCATGCCGGAGATTTCAGGTGGCAGTGGTATGCCATTGGCCGCCATTAAATCGCCACGGTTAATGATTGCTGAAAAAGGGAATAAGGGCTGCATGAGTTTGCCTTCAACAGGCACTTCACCGATTAATGCGGATAAAAGCGTGGTATGACCTAAATCCGATCCAGCAGGGATTGTGTAATACGGAATGCCTTTTTGTTCAGTGGATGCTGGTTGAGTGACTGCAGTTTTGGCTTTGTCGGTGAGTGACTTTCGTCGGGTATTAAGACTTTCCCAATAGGCTGTTTCGGTGGGATTGTTGACTTGTTTCATGAGCAGTAAATCGATGTCTTGAATCGTACTCTTGGTGGGATTGATTGCTGGCTCACCATTGATTGCATAGTTTGGCGTTTCTTGTTGTGCTTGTTCTTGCTGTCCTTTGGATTCTTTCAGTTGATTGATTTGTTCTTTGAGTGCATCAATTTCTTTGTTTATTTCAGAATTGTTGGTTTCTGGTTGAGTTTGAACAGGATCTTTGGCTTGATTTTGTTTCTCCAGATTTGCCAATTTCTTTTCGGTTTCTTGCAAACGAGCAGCCACATCACGGATGTTGTCATTGAACTGACTAGCAATGGCTTCATTGAGATTATTAGGATCGGCGGTTTTTGTGTTTGAATCAGTGGCATGATGCCCGCTATTCATAAGAATTAAAGCGGTCACACCAACCACAGCAACGGTTAATACTTTAAGGCCTGTATTTTTCTTCATCGTACGAACTCCCGAGAGCTGGCAATCGCTTCATTAAATGGTCTGTCTGAAACTAGGAGTACTGTGCTGGTATCTGCTTTGCCTCGTGCTGCCAGCGTATTCGTTGGATAGAATGTTGCCGTTTGCCAATTGCCGATCATATGGCGTGGATCAATCACGACTTCTTTATTGAGTTGATTTTTTAATTCAATGGCAGTGACATAAAACTCACCGCCGTGCCAAGAAATCAGCGGACGTGCTTCAATACTGGCGCCATAAATCAAAGTAATTTGGCGGTGTGTTTGCATTGGAGTTCGGGCAATGCCTTCAGGAATAACCAACAATCGCTCCGGTGCGTAAATAGATTGAATAGCAAATCGAGTTAAGGTAATGGCGTTGATGTCGAGGTTGGGTTTACTCTCTTGATCGTTTGGTTTTGATTCGTCATTACCTGCAATTAAAATCTCGATGGGCTTGCTGGCATTGATGGTCTTATCTGCGGAAAGCGACAAGATAATCACCTCACCTTGAGGCATGAGCTGGACTAACAATCGTTTGTTGTTGAATGCTTCTTTGGCCTTCAGATAAAGTGCGTCTTGCATCTTTAATATGGCGATTTGTTCACCGGCTTCGTTATCGACAATGCTAATGGCTTGTGGGAACCGGATTAATTGTTCTTCGTTGAGTGACAAACTAATATGAACGGGGATTTTCTCCCATAACACATGCTCAGCATCCAATGCGAAGGACTGAATGCTGCCCAGTAATGCTATTGATGCAATGCACCATTTAAACAGTTTCATTGTTTTTTACCTCCAAAGGAGTTGCGAGTAAGTCTTTGACTAACTGCTCAGGTTGGGTGTAACCATCGAGCGCGAGTTGAAAAGGATTTTGCAGGTGAGATAAATTATGTCTGACAACGCGGACATGGTAATCAACGACTTTATCGGCAATGATCATCGGGCTATCGTCAGTCAGGCGTTGTGTAATGCGTAGCACCACATGCACTTCCCAAATATTGTTGCCAATTGCCTTAACATCATCGGGCTCCATGAAGCGATAAAGGCTCGCAACTTGGGTACGATTAAACAATTGTGCGTCCTGATAGGCGGTCAGTGTTTTTTCCATCAAGGCACGATGGCGCGGACTGAAGTAATAATGAAAGCCTGCGAGATTGCTTTCAAATTCTTTCTTGCCTGCTTTCGACCAAGTATTGATGGTTGGCAGTAAATTGGCGACGAACCCTTGGATGTATTGATTAGGGATTTCGCCTTCGCTGATTAAACCGCCATTGGCTGCCATGTTCGGAGTTAACCAAAATTCATAACGTTTGGGTGAGGTGGCTAATGTGACGATTAATCCTAGAACAATCATAAGCAAGACCGAAACAAAGGCTAATAACAAGCGGTTGATGTGGTTTAAGTTGTCTATTTTTTTCCAGTAATTAAACATGGGTTTCACCTACTATTTTGGATTTTTGCCATGGGCCTTGATGTTGGATGTAGGGTGATTGCCTTAAACCGATATGTGCGCAGAGCAGTAAAACTTGTTTCATTAAATAGCCATGTGGTTTGCCTGCTTTGATTCGGGCAAATCGTTTTGGAAAAACGGTAATCGACAACACAAAGCCAACAACGAATCCCACGCAACCGGCGGCTAGTGGGAAATTGATAAGCGAGCCCGCGATCACAAAAAGTAGACTTGTAAGCGGTGTGCCAGTGATGACAATCCAAAACAATTCACGTAGGCTTAATCCTTTGTAAGCTTCGTAATCGTGAGATAAATGACGTGACGATGGGCGATTCATGGTTGGTCTCATCTCCTAAATCTTGAACTTGGTAATCATGGTGTAACCGACATAACCGGCGACAATGCTGATCGCTAAGTAAGTAATGCCCATGACGGCGAAGGTTCCGAAGGCGACCATTGATCCTTCGTTTTTCTTGGATTCCTCGATACCGTGTTGCACGGTGGTGATGAACTTGATGAAACACATGACTGCGGAAATAAAAACCAATAAGCCAAGACCACTTTTGACGTAATTCCCGGCCACCGACATCATGCTGGTATTGCCATCGCCAATGTTGTCGGCATCGGAAATTTTTGGAAACCAAGTGTCAGCAAACAGTGCTGGCGTATAATTCAAACTGATGAGTGTCAGTCCGGCGCGGTGTCCTAATTGCTTTAATTGACTCATTTGCTTGCTAATACTTTTCATAACTAATTCCCCTTAACGATTAAAATTAAAATAAATAAACACAGTCCAATGATGATCCGAATAAGCCGTGAACCAAGGCGGTTTAAAAATCCTTCTTGTTCCCGTTCTTCCGCACCCATGAAATGATTAATGCTCCACATGACCGCGATGATGACTAAGAGAATGGCGACAAAACGAATCAAGCCTGAATAGCTACTGGCCGAGACAGAGCCCGTGGCTTGGCTGAAACTGGCAGCAAATGTTTTGGCGATATCAATTTTGCTCATGACGAATTATTTCCCTATAAAGTCGAGCGCTAATGGCTTGATGGTTTTGGGCTCAATCGCCGGTTTATTAATGTAATCAATCAGCGCATTGCGAATGCTTAATAAATCGGTGCGAAGACCCGCGTGTATATTTCCATCCGAGCTTTCAAAGGGTTCGATATGCAATTGGATGCGGGTATTGGGTTCAATCTCACTTTTTGCTTCATCCAACAGAGGCATGATCGCGTTAATTTGATTAATCACCCGCACTAAGGTTTGATTCAGCGCTTCTTCGTTGGCGTGAGTGGTGAGGCTAACAAGCCCCATAATTAACGTTAAAAGTAATCGTTTCATTTTTTTCTCTCTTAC
>Ga0364866_10186_pt1 | contig 45796 bp, 42 predicted proteins | sample ExccelAu500001D3_3_FD_206913 | JGI IMG/M metagenome (GOLD analysis project Ga0364866, IMG submission 206913) | Enriched cells from Trout Bog Lake Hypolimnion, Wisconsin, USA - BchlTB.Aug13.5000.01.D3 | ecosystem: Environmental > Aquatic > Freshwater > Lake > Hypolimnion/Profundal zone | place...
TCTACGCCGCTCTTATTTTAGCACTCTCCCCCTATCATATTTTCATTTCAGCCACGGCTCGCGGTTATGCCATCTTGCTACTTTTAACTATCCTTTCCTATTATTTTTTCTATCGACTTTTTATTGAGAAAGCTATTGATAAACGTCTGGCCATTGGCTTTGGCATAGTAACCACGCTTCTCTTATATACCCACCTCACCGCGCTGAGCGTCATCGGGACACAATTAATTTGGGTGATCGTTACTCGAGATCTGGCATCGCTTAAACGAATTGGCACATTATTGTTCGCGCCGTTTCTCTTGTGGTTACCATGGGCCGTGCCATCGCTGCTCACCAAACTTAACTCAACCGTGGTTGGCCAATCCTGGTTTTTCAGCATACCCAACGTACCGATCGTAGGCCTGGTCAGTGTGCAGCCGCTCTTCACCGGCTTTGGTTCCCTGTTACTACTTAAAATTGTTCTGGCCGTCCTGATGCTCGCCCTAATATTTTTTTTCTACCGAGCCAAAACCGCGCTGGATCGGCCGCCGGGTTCATTTTTATTTTTATTATTAGTCGCCTTACTACCGGTTCTCAGCGCGCTGATCGTCGGCTTATGGAACATTAAATTTTTCCTAGTGGCGCTACCGCTGTGCGCCGGCTTAATTGCCTATCTACTGAGTGACGTTATACGATCACGAATAATTGCTATATTCATTATCGCTGTACTCACTATTCCTGGCTGCCTAAAACTGTACCACTATCTTCCCGTAGAAAACTGGCAAACCGTGAACACTTATATAGCCGCGCGTCTTCACCCCAACCATAAACAGCTGCTCATCTATAGTAATTTTACCGACACGCCGCGCGTAGAGCGCTATTATCACGAACCAGTCCTGGCGCTCCCCTACTATATTCCTAAAGACGGCCTTACCTGGGACGACGCCAACATCACCGAAAACTATTTGCGATCCTCTCAAACATTGGCCAGCATGGAAATGTGGTACAATACGGATCAACTGGCAAAGTACAATGATATTTTTGTTTTGGAATCAACCACTATCGGCAATATTGACCTGCCGAAATTACTAACCAGCCATGGCTGGGAACAAACCGAGCCACCCGTAACGCCTGATCTACTGGGCGGGTATTCGCTCGAACACTTTGTTCGCTCACCAGTTTTTGCCTCATCGACAACCAACTAATGCTATGTTCAAAAAATATTGGCCACTGCTAGCGATCGTGCTAGGCGGCCTGGTCCTCCGACTGTATGTGCTGTTTCATTATGGCGATCTGTGGGCTGATGAAATGTTCAGCTTTGTCTACAGCCAAAGATCCTGGCTGCAGAGTTGGCATCTCTGGACACTCGAAACCAACCCGCCGCTTCATCTTTTCTTACTTAAGATCTGGTGGTATCTTGTGCCGCCGAGCGCGACTGCCGCCCGCGTGCCGAGCCTGATCATTGGGATCGCCAACATTGTGGCGCTCTATCGATTAGGAAAACGTTTTTTCTCTGAACGCACCGCGCTGCTCAGCGCGGCGTTCTTAGCGTTTTCACCGAATTGTATTTTTTACGCGGTCACGGCGCGGGGCTATGCCCTGCTCATTTTATTGGCCACGCTCTACATCGACTACTTCTTACGAATTTTTTTTACCGCCACTCATTCGAAACATGACGAATGGTGCTTTGGCATCGTCGCACTGCTCTTGCTCTATACCCACCTCACAGCCTGGCTCCTGATCATCAGCAGCGCGCTCGCGCTCCTTATTCTCAAGCGCGCGGCGTTTAAAAAATGGTTTGTCCTCGGACTGGCGCCCACGGCCTTGTGGCTTATATGGGCGCTCCCGGCTGCCTACGCTAAATTCACCATGCCGAGCCTCGGCACGGCCTGGTTTTTGAATATCTCTACGAATTTTATTGATGGTGTCCGAGCGCTGGAGCCTCTTTTTACCGGTGTGAGTCCGTGGCCCTTTGGTCTGTGTGCCATAGTGATCTTTATGATCGCCGCCGGCGCCGCTATCTACAGACAAAAAAAATCTGGACCCGATCCGATCTTCTTAGCACTGGTTTGCCTAAGCGCGTTCCCGATCCTCCTGGCCGTAAGCTTTGGTTTGTGGAATATAAAATTTTTTGATGTTGCTCAGCCAGCGCTCTTACTCATGATGGCGATCTTGGCCACCACGTATCTGCCCCACGGCGTTTTGTTAGCGCTATGTGTCGGCGCATTCTATGGCCCCGGACTTATTGCGCTGCCGCGTTTTCTACCACTTGACGACTGGACGGGAGTAAATACCTTTTTGGCCAACCGGATAACGCCCAACGAACACGCGGTTTTTATCTACAACGATTTCGTAACGAAATTGCGCGCCGATTATTATCTAAAAACCTCCATACCGGCAATTCCCTATTATGTCTACAGTGGCGATTGGGACGAAAATGTGGTCACCAAGAACTATCTCCGCTATCTGCACACTCGAACGGAAGTAGCAGGCTGGCTCGATAAAAATAATATCGAAAAAAACTATACCGATATTTTTCTTTTGGAAGATACGGGCATGGGTGTGCCGATCAGCGCCGCCTTGTCCGCTGACGGCTGGGTCTTGGCTGAGCCGCCTTTTTATCCGCGCCTGCTGGGCAGTCCCGAGCTTTTCCACTATGTTCACCGTTAAAACCGCACTCCAAAAATACGCGGCGCCAGATCAAGCCGTTGATGCTGTTCTTTTGTTGGCTCATATTCTAAAAAAGGAGAAAGAATTCATTATCACCCACAACGAATATCCGCTCTCACTTGCCCAAAAGATCCGTTTCCATTTTTTACTCTGGCGTCGCGCCAAGGGCGTCCCGCTGGCTTATCTCCTAGGCCACAAAGAATTTTACGGTCTTGATTTTATCGTGAATAAACATACGCTTGTCCCTCGTCCTGATACCGAGCTTCTTGTTGAAGAAGTGATCAAAAAAATACAACCCGGTGCGATACTCGTTGATATCGGTACCGGATCAGGATGTATTCCCATCAGCATTTTAAAAAATCTCAATGGTAAACAGATCAAAGCATTTGCCACTGATATTGCCAGCGGCGCCTTACGCACCGCCCAAAAAAATGCCGCACGCCATAACGTTTCCATTACCTTCTTACGAGGCAATCTTCTGACACCGATCACAAAGATCTGTCAATTGTTCAGCCAACAATCTCCACTTTTCATTATTGCTAACTTGCCCTACGGCTGGCACGAATGGAAAAATAATAGTTCAGTTAATACCGTTGACCTGCGATTTGAGCCAGCCAATGCCCTATTTACCGATGAATACGGTTTAAAACTATACCGTCAATTATTAGAGCAGCTCGCTATGCTCAAGTGCCGGGCAACTTGTTTTTTTGAATTTGATCCGCGGCAAACCACGCTATTGCTTGAACTCATCAAAAAAAACTTCCCGCACGCCGAGCCGGAAATAAAAACCGACCTCGCCGGGCGAGATCGGTTGGTAATTTTTTCTTTTAATTCGTGATGGTAAGTGACGTATTAACTGGCACTACTTCGATCCAGGTTTGCCCGGGTACTAGGCTCAGCTCTTGCCCGGAAGGGTCATAAAACCTTGTTCGGTCGGTTACTGATTGCTTCTCCCAGGTTCCTCGTACCATTGTTCCGCCTCGGAAGATCTTGGCCACGCCGCTGCCCACCGTTCCGAGCGCTTGTCGATCGTCGTCATCAATCGCGTTCACAGTCATTTCTTGGATCACGACATTACTAGCGTTAATTGAAACGCCATTATCCATGAGGCACGGGGCATTATTAATAAGACGCTGATAGGTGCCGCTGGCAGCATTATAGTTCCAGCCCACGGTATAATCACTGTTGTAATTAAAGCTCACAGCGCTCACCGTCGTGGTGGCGGATACGACATCGGAAAAATTCCAGCCTGACCAGGTGCTCGAAGCATGCGTGCTCCCATAGCGAGTAATAAATGATTGCCAATTGTCGCTACTGGTATATAAATTATGCGGAGCCTGCCGATCGGTGCTGCGCCAATAGAAACTGCCGAAATAAAATTCATTGGCATCCCAAATTTTTCGGGTCGGGATCAAGGCCAAAGCTTGCGGGGAACCGCCCGAGTGCCAATACGAACTATCGCCATATTCCTGTAGCCAATCAAGGAAGTAAGGCCGAGCGCTGCGCACCGGTCCAACTTTTAGCGCACTTGTGGCCGCATTGAAGATGGCGAAATAACGAGTCAACCCGCCTTCCACCGGCGCCTCATAGACCACGCTGGCTTTGTCTAAACCGGCTTCAGGCCGCGCGTCAGGATGATTATCGATCATCACGCCAAGCACGGTTGGTATTTCGGCCGCAGTACTCGTAACAATACTGCCATCCAAAACGCTGCGCAGGACCGGTCCGGACGGCACGGTACTTGTTGGTGTTACCGAACTAGTCGGCATAGTGGCAGGCGGAGTCCGAAAATCCAAAAATAATAAGTACCCGAGCAGTAGCACAATGACCACGCCCAAGATCACATCAAGTCGTTTATAAAATCTAACTGGTTGCGACATACGCATGTTAAGTGACTAACAGACAATAGTATACCATAAAACAAAATCCCCGCGCCATTTTTGGGCTACGGGGATCTGGAATGCGAAGGAATTATTTCTTTTCTTCTTTTTTCTCTTCTTTCTTGCCATCGGCAGCACCAGCTTCTTCAGCTTTAGCAGCTTCTTCAGCCTTCTTCTCTTCTTTGACCGAAGCGATCTTGCTGACGTCAGCGGAAGCATTGGCGTCTTCCATGGCTTTGATCTCATCATCGGTCAGAGCGCGAGAGGCTTTAACAACCAGGTCATCAGCATTAGGGCTAACGATCTCAATGCCTGCTGGCAAGGCGATGTCTTTGATCTTGATGACTTGATCAAAAGAATTCAAACCACTCAGATCAACATCCAAATGACCAACGAGATCTTTCGGCAAACATTTTACTTCAACAGTGTGGATCGTGGTGACCAAAGTACCGCCCATTGCTTTAACTACTGGAGGTTCACCAACAAAGCGCAAGGTAACCGGAGCGTGCATCGCCTTGTTCATGTCAATGCGACGTAAATCAACGTGGATGATGGCGCCTTTGACCGGGTCAACTTGCACGTCCTGGATCAGGACTTTGCCAGTTTCTTTACCATCAACATGCAGGTCAACCAAACTCGAAGCACCCGCTTGTTTGTATAATTTTAAAAATTCTGTAGGACTGACAGCCAAAGAAAGCGCGTCACTAGCAGCACCATAAACGACGGCTGGCAATTGACCAGTGTACCGTACTTTTTGTCCTTTGATTGTTCTTGTTGTCGCCGCAAGCGTAAATGCCATATAAAAGTCTTAACCTTTTAAAAGTAATGATTGCAGAAAAAAAGTATTATTAAGCTCCGTATATCCTTCGATCAGTTCATCGGTAGTAATAGCCGGCGCCGCATAGAGTCGACGCGCATCTTCAAAGCTTAGATCGGTAACCATTCCGACAGAACTTAAGCCTTGTCCGACCACCACGATCATTGCGACAAAATAACTTTGGCAATTCGGGCAGGTCAAATGCACCAAACTCGCGGTCTCGCTCTTGGCGAACAACCGGGCTGCTTCCTCCTTGTAGCTAGTGGCACAAATCGGACAACGATTGATGAATTTTAACGCTTCACGCCAAGATTCTGAGTTGTTGGAAGGAGGCATAAAGTAGGAGGATTATAGAGGAAAAGGCTTTTTTTGTCAAGGTTGTTTCCTATGATAGCAGGAGCGGGTTAGAAAATCAACTTATTTTGGTGATTTCCAGGCATAAAAACAAAGGAAACTCGGCCCGGGCGCGATTCTCGGCCATGGCCCGCGGACCGTGGGGTGTTTTGGTGTGTGAAACCCACTCTTCAAGACGGTTAACCGCCAAACCGTGTTTGCTGAATAGTTTAAAATAAAATTGCAGCGGCCGGTGAAATGACCAGGTAATGTCGCTCGGATCACTGCCCGGGTGCATTTGCATGGCAACCTTGCTTTCCGATATATACGAATCCAAACGCCGATATTGTACTTTTTTCTTTTCATCATAGCCCCATTCGCTGGCTTGTGGGATCCTAAAGCTAGGGTGATTCAAAACAACGAACAATCGTCCGTTTGACGTAAGACAGCGGGCCGCTTCACTGATGGCGCCGTTGGCGTTTTCAATATTTTGCAGCGCCAATACAATGACAGCTTTAGCAGCTGAATTATTTTTTATTACAGGCATATCGTCCGCCGAAGCAACATAATAGGTAGTATGTGCATTTTTCTGTTCTCGCGCTTTGGCTATCAATTCTTTGCCGACATCCACCCCCACGACCTCCGCCCCCGCCTCAGCAAACGCTCGGCTAAAAAATCCGGTACCACAGCCTATGTCCAGAATCATTTCCCCTTTTTTGATTTGCATTAACCGAAGAAGGTTTGGCAAAATCACTTCTTTTTGGTAAGTCCCCTCTTTTGCTAAAAGTTCTCCATACCAATCAGCCACACCACCCCATGACGTATTAAGCTGTTTTGACATAATCAACATGTCTTAAAAATATTTTTTCCGCCTGCGCTGGATTGCCGGTAAACTCAGTTTTAAAAATCGCTTTGATTTCCGGTAATGTCTTGGCCCCTTTGTAAGCCCGCACACTGGCCAAGGCATCAAATTTATCGGCAATAACGAGTAGCTCCGTCAAAGCAGCTAGTTCCAAACTATAAGCTCGCCGATCATCACCACCGCGGCGATCACCCGACGAAGCGGGCGCTGGGTCAACTGCCGTGCGCCGATCGCCGGCTCGACGCGGGTATGGCTCGGGCTGGAGCTCATGATGACCGGCAATGATCTTAATGACATCACCAAACTCCGCGTCGGCTTTTAGTTTATCCATACCGGCGCGAACATGCCTCTGGAGCTCAACTTTTTCTTGAGAATCATTGCCGAGTTGGCGCGGGTCATCCAGCAGCTCGACTGAAACACAACATTTACCGAGGTCGTGGAGCAAACCAGCTGCTCCTAATTTTTTTATCTCTGCCGGTGGCAGGTTGTTTTCCAATCCTTCATCAACACACAAGGTTCCCACCCGCACGCAATGCTCATACGAAGCAGGGTGGTGTGCTTTAAGGTCAGCCAAATGTTTTTGTATAGCGGCATCACGCAAAAGATCGGCGACAATTGACTCGGTGCGCGCATCCACCAAACGATAGGGATTTTCCACTTTCTGCTCAACCGCAGCAACGACCGGGGCGGCATCAAAAGATGAACGTTCAGACATACAGACTTAAAAAAATAACTATTTTATTTTCCGTTTACTTCGATTAAAGGTAATGGCAAATCGATGTGCCTCGTCACGCACGCGAATAAGTAGCCCCTGATGCGCTGCCACCCACTGTACAAATTCTTTTGACTTGCTGCCAAAGATTATATCATTACGTTTACGCTCTGGTCCTTTAGCAATGCCCACAAACGGAATCCTCACCCCGCGCTCCATGAATACTCGCTTTATTCGATTCACTTGCGGTCGTCCGCCATCGAGCATGATAACGTCCGGCATTTGCCACTCCGAATGATTGAGCCGCCGCTCCAAAACTTCGGCCAACGAATCAACATCGCTTTGTCCGATCACGTTTTTAATATTAAATTTGCGATATTCAGATTTGACCGGGCCATCATTGTCAAATACTACCATGCTTCCCACTTTGTCGGTAGCGCCCAAGTTAGAAATATCATAACCTTCAACGCGCACTTGTTTACTCTCGCCCGTCATCTCCGGATCGGCAAAAAAACTTTTGTTAATAAGCGTAATATCATGAATACGCTGCAAGCCGGCCAACTGATTACGGAGCAGTGCTGCCTGCTCGAATTCTTGTTTTTTAGCCGCCAACTTCATACGTTTTTCAAAGCCGCTGATCACTTGCTTCTTCTTCCCGCTCAAGAACAGTTTTAATGGTGCGATCACCTGCGCTCGGTAGTCTTTAGCAGAAATTTCTCCGGTACACACGCCCAAACACAAACCCATTTCGCGGTATAAACACGGCCGGCCCGTGCCCGGCTCGCACGAAGAATAATGGAACAACTTCCGGAGCACCTTCATGATCGCTTTGGTATTAAGACCCGGATACGGCCCAAAGATATCTTTGAACTCTTTCATTTTTTCTGGTGTTTCGGTTTGGATCCTGGCCAGTTCCCGCTGCCGCAGATTGATCACGCGCGGAAATTCGTCATTCGTAACAATAATATAATTCCAACTCTTGTCATCTTTACCAAGAACATTATACTTAGGCAAATATTTTTTAATATACACTGCTTCCATAATGACCGCTTCCAAAACCGAATCCGTTGTTCGATGATCGATCTTGGCCACTTCATGGATCATTTCTTCGATCGGCCGTGGCGTTCGTTTGCCCTGAAAATAGCCGCTAGTTACCCGGCTGCGCAGCGAGGTGGCTTTGCCAACATAGACCAACTCCCCTTCCGTATTGTAAAAGAGGTAAATACCCGGCGAGTCCGGCAGACGTTTGGCAATAGCTAAAAGGGGGGCTGTCATACCAGCTAATACTAGACGAATACCGAAGAAAAATCAATCTACTTGACGCGACTAGTCAGCAGGCTTACAGTACCTGTAACATCAACCTCAGCCACGAAAGGAGCCGGTCGTGAACCTGTTCATTGCATACGCGATCTGTCTGAGTCCTAGTGTTTACGTCGGCTACGTGCTGTGGTGGCAAAACCGAGATATCGCCCCCAAGGGCCCGACGCCGACGAAAACAACTGCCAAACGGAGCATGCCATGAGGCTGCACCTGGACCTGAGCCAGAACGCGAAAGATCGAGTCGCGACGATCGTAAGCGAGATCAACGCGACGGTTGTGAACGGCGCACTGCGCACCTGCTCCGCAGCGCACAGCCAAGCGCACAGGCTGCTCTTTCTCATCAAGCATCCACGCGAGGTGGCTGGTACTATCATTACCGCGCTAGTGGGATCGCTGGGAGACAATTGACCAACGCTTGTCCTTCGGGGGGGGCGAGCGCAGGTAAAACCACCTGTGACTCGCTCGTATCATAGATCTCTACGATACGGGTAAGCGGGTGGTTTTATTATCCACAGCAACTCTCGACGTCCGGGAAACTCCATGTTATAGTCACTGTATGATCACCAAAGCTCCCAATCAAGTTTTCTGGTATACCGCCCTCTATTTTAGAGACTAGAGCGGTCTTTTTGTGTCTTTACAAATACCGCTCTAGCTCAGAGCGGTATTTTATTTTCAATTAATCTACTATACTATGTCTTATCTTCCTGAATTCCTCACGGTCGCTGCCGTACACTTACTTGCCGTCATGTCGCCCGGGCCAGACTTTGCTCTGGTCAGCAAGAATAGTTTGCTCTATTCACGCCGAATTGGTGTCTACACGGCTCTTGGTTTTGCCCTAGGCATTGCGGTACATATCACTTACTCACTGGTGGGTATTGCCTTTATTATTTCCCGGTCGCACCTGCTCTTCACCATGATCAAATTATGTGGCGCCGGGTATCTTATCTACATTGGCTACAAATTACTACGCAGTAAAAAAACGGCAACCCAAACTGAAATAGCGACGATCAATCATCCGACTGCGGGCAAGGCTATCCTCAGCGGCTTTCTCACGAATGCCCTCAACCCCAAGGCCTCACTCTTTTTCTTAAGTCTGTTCACTCAGGTGATCGACCCACACACTCCAATTGTTATTCAAATGCTTTTCGGCGTGGAAATGATGACCATGACCTTTGTTTGGTTTGGCTCAGTCGCTTTGGCTCTCTCACACGGACGCATCAAACAAAAATTCATTCGGGTCCAGCACTACCTCGAAAAAGTATTTGGCGCCATGCTGATCGCTCTTGGCATTAAAATCGCCGTCAGTAAATAAGCCACAAAAAAACCACCGTTAGTCGGTGGTTTTTTATTTTTATATTTCGTAGATCTCGATCGGCAATCCATCCGGATCTTTAAAAAAGGTAAATCGTTTATTGGTCAGCGCGTCAATTCTGATAGGTTCAAAAATAATTCCCTTATTTTGTAATTCTGCCACGGTCTTATCGATCGAATCGACCGCAAACGCCAGATGCCTCAAACCAGCGGCTTCCGGATCAGTGACTCTAGCCGGCGGTTCGGGAAAAGAGAATAATTCAATTTGCGCTCCTGCTAATGCCAGATCTAATTTATATGAAGCGCGTTCTTGGCGATACGTCTCCGCAAGCATTGTTGCTCCGAGTTTTTCGATATAAAACTTTTTCGAAACTTCATAGTTCGAACAAATAATGGCAATATGATGCAGTTTAGAAAACAGCACAGGATATTATAAATTCTTTATAAAATGTACCCCATAATTAGTATAACCTAATTTCTCATAGAACTGGTGCGCCACCTTCTTGTCGTATCGAGACTCAATAAACAATCGGTAACACTCCAGCTCGCGCGCTTGTTTTTCCACGGCCTCCATTAATAACTTGCCCGCTCCTTTTTTCCGATATGCCTCGGAGACAAATAATTCATCAAGTTCGGCGATTGGCTTTGGATATCGAACAACATCGCGGACCGAAAACGATGCAAAACCGACCAGTTTGTCAGCATCTTCAACAACAAATATGAAATTGCGCGGATTGTTTATCACCGTGGCAAAAGAATCGCTCTGTGGCTTTGAAAAACGATCATCTTCAATAAAAAGTGTGTACAACTTCATTATCTCTTGATGATCACTTAACTGTGCTCGGCGGATGTTCATAGTATAATTCTATAGAAAGCAACGCTTGAATAGCGCTAATAAAAAAATCCGGCTCCGGGTCATGCAAACGGTCCGTGTGAAAACCATACGTTGCCCGCACCGCTCTCGTACCTGCGTTAATACCAGCTTCCACGTCAACATGCGAATCACCAACCATAACAGCCTGTGCTGGTGCTACGTTTAAATAAGAAAGGGCTTTAAGCAAAGGACCGGGGTGGGGTTTAAGCTCCGGGCAATCTTCGGCAAAAACAAAAGCATCGAACATACCATCGATCCCCGCTTGTTTAAGGGTTCTGAGCATTGAAGCTTTCGAACGGCTCGTCACAGCGGCAAGCTTTAAACCTCGATCACGGAGTGTTTGCAGCGTTTCGCGGGCTCCCGGGAACAATTTTGATAGATGAATATTGTCGGTTTGAAACCGATCGTGCGTTTTTTTTAAAAACAAAACATCCTCAAGACCAGTAAAGGTAGTATACAAATCCGCTAGCGGCAGCCCCACCATACTGGCTATCGCACCGCGTTCAGGGACGGCAAATCCGTGCGTTCGAAACGTGTGCTCTGCGGCCTGCAAAATAAATTCTCGTGTATCAAGCAGCGTGCCATCGATGTCGAACAGTACTGTAGAAATGTCCTGCATATTATTTAAGAACGCGTTTTAAATAATGCCCCGTGAAACTTCCGGCTTTTTTACTCACTTCTTCCGGCGTACCCGTGGCAATAATGTGCCCACCCTTATCACCACCTTCGGGGCCCAGGTCAATGATCCAATCAGCTGATTTGATCACGTCCAAGTTATGTTCAATGATCATCACCGTATTACCCTGGCTCACCAGGCGCTGCAAAACCTCCACGAGCTTACGGACGTCATCATAATGCAAGCCCGTCGTTGGTTCATCGAGCAAATAGAGCGTTTTGGTAGTGCCGTATTTCGATAATTCCCGCGATAATTTAATGCGCTGCGCCTCCCCGCCCGAGAGGGTGGTGGCCGATTGGCCAAGCGTAAGATAACTTAAACCTACTTGATTAAGCATTTTTAATTTATCTTCAATGGTTGAAATATCCTTAAAAAATTCTTCGGCATCTTCGATCGTCATGTTCAAAACGTCGGAAATATTTTTATCTTTATAGTGCACCTGAAGAATTTCGTTAGTGAAACGTTTACCGCGGCAGACATCGCACACAATTTGGACGCTGGGCAAAAAATGCATTTCGATCTCGAGCGTTCCCTTACCCTCGCAATTTTCGCAGCGGCCGCCCGGTACGTTGAAACTGAATTTGCCGGATTTATACCCGCGGATCTTGGCTTCCGGGGTTTCGGCGAATAATTCACGGATAAAATCAAAGGCTTTCGTGTACGTCGCCGGGTTACTGCGCGGCGTGCGACCGATCGGACTTTGGTCGATCGTGATCATGCGATCAATATACTCAAGGCCCGTGATCTCCTGATGCTTACCAACCATGTGATCGGTCCGATAAAATTTATTCGTCACCGCGTTATGCAAAATATCGTGCATGAGCGTACTTTTGCCCGAGCCGGAGACGCCGGTCAAACACACCAAGCGGCGCAAAGGGATCTCCACGTTAATATTTTTGAGATTGTGTTCGGAAGCTTTTTTTATTTTAATAAAGGGTGTTGCCCGATCAACTTTCCGACGATTTTCCGGCACCGGTACGCGCGCTTCGCCGCGTAAATATTTGCCGGTCAAACTATTTTTGGCGCTGCCTTGCGTTTTACAATTAAACTCATCGGTCTTTTTTTTGCTTTCAAGCAAGCTCCCTAATGGCCCGGAGAAGACCACGTTGCCACCGTGCTTGCCCGCGCCCGGGCCAATATCCACTACCCAATCGCTAACTAAAATAGTATCTTCATCGTGTTCTACCACAATAATGGTGTTGCCGACATCACACAAATTACGGAGCGTCTTCACCAAATGATCATTATCTTTTTGGTGCAAGCCGATCGTGGGTTCATCGAGCACGTACAAAGCACCCACGAGGCGCGTGCCAACTTGGCTGGCCAAACGAATGCGCTGCGCCTCTCCGCCCGAGAGCGTCCCGGCTTTGCGATTTAAAGTTAAATAATGCAACCCGACATCAAACATGAATTGCAACCGATTGCCAATTTCTTTGAGCACTGAACCGGCGATCTCTTGCTCGCTCTCATCGAGATCCATAAACACGCTAGCAAAAAATTCGCGGGCGACAGCGATCGGCAATTCTGTAATTTCCCAAATATTTTTTTCCGCCACCTTCACACTGAGCGCCGTTTCATTCAAACGCTTGCCTTGGCATTGTGGGCACACCTCTTCGCTGAACAATTCTTTGGTACCAAGACCGGTACAAAACGTGCAATAGCCATAAGGGCTATTAAAACTAAACAACCGCGGTTCAATTTCCGGGAAACTAAACCCATCATTTGGGCAAGAATACTCTGTGCTGTAGGTATGCTCCACGCCATTCGGGAATTTGACCGTGCATAAACCATTCGAAAGTTCCACGGCGTTTTCTACCGCCTCAGCCAAACGCTGTTTGCCTTCTTTGGTCGTCAGATACTCTTCACTGCCGCTGAGCTTATCCGTTACCACTTCGATCGTATGTTTATTATTTTTTTCCAAAATGATCCGCTCTTTCAAACTATGCATCGTACCATCAACACGTACTTCCAAATAGCCGGAATTGTAAACATCGTACAACATCTGATAATACTCCCCTTTGCGGCCGCGCACGATCGGTGAAAAGACCATGAATTCTGAATGTTTATCACTCTTCATTTCTTTTTTTAATTGTTTAAAAATGCGCGCGATCATCTGATCGGTGGTCATCTTTTCAATTTTGGTGCCATCGATCGGGCAATAGGGCTGGCCAACGCGCGCAAACAAAACACGCAAGTAATCATAAATTTCCGTGATCGTGGCCACGGTTGAACGCGGGTTCGCACTATGGGCTTTTTGATCGATCGAAATGGCCGGTGATAATCCTTCGATCTCGTCCACGTCCGGCTTTTGCATGCCACCTAAAAATTGCCGAGCATAAGCCGACAAACTTTCAATATAGCGACGCTGACCTTCGGCAAAGATCGTATCAAAAGCCAAAGAAGATTTCCCTGAGCCGGACAGACCGGTGAACACGATCATCTTGTTACGTGGCAATTCCAAGCTAATATTTTTTAAATTGTGCTCTCGCGCGCCTTTAATTATGATTTTATCTTGCATACGCACTCAATTTGATCCTACTTATAAAATGCCAAAAAAGACCCAAAAATGGGCCAACCCCCTCCGCTTAAACTATTAAAGAACTATCTATAGCTTACCCGCGGACCAACCACTTGTCAATTATCGAGGGTTATTGCCAAAAAAACATGGGTAGGCTATACTGCCGCTAGATATTCTTAAAATATTTCATTATGAAAAAGATCATTTTAGCGCTGGGAACATTGGTCGGAGCCTTAGTTCTTGCCGGCGCCGGCTGCCAATCGAGCCAACCTGCGTCACCGACCGACACGAGCATGACGCCGCCAAGCAGCGACACGGCCATGCAGGCAGATATGGCCACCTCAACTGGCAACAGCATTATGCTGACCGCCACGACCAGCGATACGCGCAGCGTCCATTTTACCTGGACAACACCAGCCAGCGTCGATCCTCACAATTCCTTCTTGATCCTCTATAAATCAACGCCGAACCCAGCGCTCAACGAAGGCGCCTACTGGAACCGTGTTCCCGGTACCACCCGCGACACCACGCTCGGCAACTTCTCCGCCGGCATCACTCACTTCCGCGTTTGTGAATTCAACGTGGCCAGCAACGCCTGCGTCCAATATTCCAACGACGTTAGTCTCGACATCCAATAAACCTATACTGCAAAATAAAAATCCTCCGACTCAATCGGAGGATTTTTTATAAAAAATATTATTTTGTTTTGCGCCGTGATGGTTTCGCCTTACCACCCGTTGTCTGTATGCGAGCGGTGAGCTCGCGGATCTCATCACGCAATATCGCGGCCAACTCAAACTCTAAGTCTTTGGCCGCTTCTTTCATCTGCGTTTCTTTATCTTTAATGATCAACTCGAGCGGCCGAGCATCACCCAAAAGATCCAATTCTGCCACGCTAGCATTGCGGGATTTACCAGCTTTGCCTTTTTTCTGCGCTGTCCGTTCGCCTGAAATATCAAATTCTTCCAGAATGTTCCGAATAGTCTTTTCAATGGTTTTGGGCGTGATACCGTGGGCCTGATTGTAAGCCAATTGAATATTCCGGCGCCGCGTTGTCTCAGCGATCGCCCGCTCCATGGAGCCGGTGACACTGTCAGCATACATCACTACCTGACCATTAACATTACGAGCCGCCCGGCCCATCGTTTGAATAAGACTGGTTTCACTACGGAGAAAACCTTCTTTATCGGCGTCTAAGATCGCAACCAGTGATACTTCGGGCATATCCAAACCTTCACGAAGTAAGTTGACGCCCACCAGCACGTCGGTCTTACCCAAGCGTAAATTCATGATCACCTCGATACGATCAAGCGTTTGCACATCGCTGTGTAGATATGAAACATTTATTTTTTTCTCCTTCAGATACTCGGTAAGATCTTCAGCCATTTTTTTGGTGAGCGTGGTCACGAGCACCCGCTCATGAGCGGCGATTCGTTGCTCAATACGGACGATCAGATCTTCTATCTGCGATCTCTGCCCGGTTTCTTTTTTACCGATGATCGGCAAAATAAGCACCTCCGGATCAACGAGGCCCGTCGGCCGCACGACCTGCTCCACCACCTGTTTGCTCTCATGTAGTTCGTACTCCGTTGGGGTGGCGGACACAAAGACGACTTGCTCCACGAGTTTTGTGAATTCTTCAAACTTAAGTGGACGATTATCGCGGGCGCTCGGCAAGCGGAACCCGTGTTCTACCAGCGTATCTTTGCGCGCTTTATCGCCATTATACATCGCGCGAATTTGCGGCACTGTCACGTGCGATTCATCAATGATCGTTAGATATTTTCCCTCGCCTACACCATGTTTAAAATAATCCATGAGTGTAAATGGCGGCTCTCCTTCCAAACGCCCTTCAAAATGACGGGAGTAATTTTCAATACCGCTGCAGTACCCAATATTTTTTATCATTTCCAGATCATATGCTACCCGCCGTTTGAGTCGCTCGTATTCCAAAACCTTTCCTTGCCGCTCAAACAATGCTAGCTGGTCATGCAGTTCTTGTTTGATCGAATTAAAGGCGCGCTCACGTGAGGCCTCGCCCACCACATAATGTTTGGCTGGGAAAAACCAGACATCCTCTTGTTTGCGGCGCACCGCCCGCGTAACACTATCAACCAGTTCGATCGAATCGATGCGATTGGAAATTTCCATGCGATAGATCGCTTCTTCATTGACCGGCATGATCTCAAATACCTGGCCTTTCATTCGGAAGCTACCGCGTGTCAGGTCACCATTAGTACGCTCGAATTGCATAGCCACCAATTGTTCAAGCATCGCCCGGCGATCGAGCTCTTGTCCAACGGTTAAGTGCAAAACGATCTTTTCGTATTCAGTTGGCGAACCTAAACCATAGATCGCCGACACCGAAGCCACAATGATCACATCATTGCGCGTAAGCAAAGCTTGCGTGCAGGCGTGGCGCAAGCGATCGATCTCTTCATTGATCTGCGACTCTTTCTCAATATACGTATCCGAATGCGGGATATACGCTTCCGGCTGATAATAATCGTAATAACTAACAAAATACTCCACGGCATTCTCAGGGAAAAATTCGCGAAACTCATTACAAAGCTGGGCCGCGAGCGTTTTATTGTGCGCGATCACCAAGGTGGGCATTTGCGTTTGCTCTATCACGTTTGCCATGGTGAACGTTTTACCCGAACCAGTAACGCCGAGCAACGTTTGCCGATCAAATCCCTGGTTCAAACCGCTCACCAAACCCGCGATCGCTTTGGGCTGATCGCCGGCAGGTTTGTATTTTGAATGGATTTTAAATTCCATAAAAGATCCTTAATATTTTTTCTGCACCATACTCTCCGCCACTCCGATCAAAAATAAATTGACGATCAGGGATGAACCGCCATAACTAATGAACGGCAGCGTCACGCCGGTGATCGGCAAAAGACCGATATTGGCCCCCACATTGATCATCAGCTGCGTAAAAAGCAGGATGCTAATACCGCTGATCGTGACCGAAGCAAAATCATCTGGTGAGCGCCTGATCAAAATGAGTAACCGCCAAAAAACAACTGTGAAAAGCACGAGCATGGCCAATACGCCGGCCAAGCCCAGTTCTTCAGCGATCACGGTAAAAATGAAATCGGTTTGTGCCTCGGGCAAAAATCTGAGCTGCGATTGTGAACCAAAACCTAAACCGCGGCCCCAAAAACCACCGGCGCCCACAGCGATGATCGCCTGAATACTATTATAACCGCTCCCTAACGGATCACGCTGCGGATCAATGAACATGAGCACGCGATCTTTTTGATACGGATGCAGAAGAAAAAACCAAGCCACTATCGCCATACAAATTCCCGCCCCTACGAAACTGATCAGGTAGAGTTTGCGTACACCCACTAAAAGCATGATGCCAAACCAGATCGCTCCAATGATCAAAGCCGACCCTAGATCCGGCTGGATCATTACGAGCGCCATCAGAATGAAGGCAATGAATCCCGTACCAAAAAAGAAAAGCGGCCGCTCGAAACGTCGGCCAAAGTGATAAACAATATACGCCAATAAAAAAATAATACCGATCTTGGCCAGCTCCACCGGTTCAAAAGAAAAACCAGCGATCGCGAACCAACCACGCGTACCGCGAATGGTCGCCCCAAACACGATAACGGCCAGCAAAAGCGCAAGCGAAACGCCGTAGACGATTTTGGCCGCCGACCGAAAAAAAGTATAGTGCGTCATACTGACGATCGCCAGCAAGACAAAACCGATCGCCGCCGAAATAAGCTGGCGCCGGAAATAATAGAGCGTTTGTCCGCGCGACAGATCAACACTATAAATTGCCGAAAGACCGATCGCCAAAAGCAGGGCAACCGCTAAAAGAAGCACCCAATCAAAACTCCGAGGAGAAAATTTTCGCAAAGACAGCATAGGGAGATATGCAAAACAACCTCATACTAGCACACCGGATCAATTTGGCAATGGACTATACGAGTCTTGATCGTAGACATTGATCTGGGGGAACACTTGCACGGTGGTCACATTCAAATTAGGGGCAAAACTACGCAGGTCGAGATGCTGCGTTTGCGCCGAAGCAAAGCTGGGCAACTGAAAAGGAATGACTCCCACGAGCGCCTGCTGGTCATAGAGCCCAAGCAAAAATTGCGGTGTATCGTAACTATATGAAGTATCGTTGGTCAGATCAAAAGAAATAAGATTGGCCGTTAAAGAACTGGCGCCTCCGGGCGCAGCAAAGAGGAGATTGGTAAGCACAAAATTAAGTCGATCATCTTGCCAGGCTTGCGGATTCGCGATGGTGTGGCTCGAAAGGCGCGTCCAGTGCACTGAATCGATCATCAGAGTCGCATTGCCAGGGATCCCGCCAGTATCGACTCCGAGCGCTCCAAGAATATTCGTTTGAGTCGGTAAGATAAAAGCTGTCTGTTGGTCGGTCGGCTGCCCATCGATACTATAATGAAAGGTGGCTTGCGCAAGAAATCGTGTATTAGGGTTAGTCACATCGGAAAGGCTGTCGTATTTGCCCGAACTGCTCTGCACGATCTGGGTATCAACGATCTGCAGTGGTTGAGCGGCAAAATGTACGGCCAGCGCAGTATAATCGGGAAAATGGCTCATTTGAGCAAAGAGCGTAATATCGCTTTCATACCCATAAAAAGCATACTCACCCCACGCCCATAAACTCGTGCCCCACAAAATAAAGCTTGTAATGATCAATGATGCGATGAATATTCGGCGCAATAACGCTTTATGGCGAACATACCAAAAACTAGCAGCCAATTCCTGACTACTAAACTCACCGGTTGGATCAACGTAACGTTGATAATTAGCCCGGGGTTTGTCTTCCGTCGCACGTCTTTGCTCAGGGGAGACTTCTTCGTTTTGTCCCTGGGGAGAATAGATATTCATCATACCTATAGTATATCGCAAAATGGACTATCTGACAAAGCTATTTGTCTTGCCCTTTGGCAGGGGCTATGCTAAAATGAAGTCATAATTTTGGAAATCTTTTTCATTAAACACTGTTATGCCATTACGCAAAGTTACCAAAGGACACGTTGTGCAAGAAGAAGCCAAACCTTTAAAAAAACCCGAAGCAGCGGCCAAACCAGCGGCAACTCCCGCAAAAAAATCCGGCGCCTACGATGCCGGTAGTATCACGGTTCTGGAAGGGCTCGAAGCTGTCCGCAAACGCCCTGGGATGTATATTGGTTCGACTGGCCCGGTTGGTTTGCACCACCTGGTATGGGAGGTCGTGGACAACTCGATCGATGAAGCCATGGCCGGTTATGCCAAGCGCATCACTCTCACTCTGCTCCCCGACCACATGGTCGAAGTGCGTGATGATGGCCGTGGTATCCCGGTTGATATCCACCCAACGCAAAAGATCAGCGCCCTGGAAGTTGTTATGACCGTGCTCCATGCCGGTGGCAAATTCGGCGGCGATGGGTACAAAATTTCCGGCGGTTTGCACGGCGTCGGCGCCTCGGTGGTCAACGCGCTCTCTACCTATATGAAAGTCGAGGTACACCGTGACGGCAAGATCTGGATGCAAGAATACGAAAAAGGCGTGCCGCTCAAACGCGTCCGCGAGATCGGCAAATGCAAGGACACCGGTACGATCACCACGTTCCGCCCTGATCCATCAATTTTTGAAACAATAAACTTTGATTGGAAAACGATCATTGATCACTTGCGCCAACATACCTACCTCACCAAAGGCGTGCACTTAACGATCAGCGACAAACGTAGTAATGAAGAAAAAACCGATGACAAAACGAGCCTGCATTTTCCGGACGTCACCTATCAATTCTATTTTCAAGGCGGTGTGGCATCATATGTCCGCTTCCTAAACCAAGGCAAAGAAACCAAAAACGAAAACATCTTTTACATTGAAAAGGAAGCTGAGGGCGTGCAAGTTGAGGTCGCTCTGCAGTACACCGGCGAATATGCCGAAAATCTTTTTGCCTTTACCAACAATATTTACAATCCGGATGGTGGTACCCACGTCGCTGGTTTCCGCACGGCCCTCACCCGCAGCATCAATACATACGCCCGCAACAAGGGGTTCCTTAAAGAGAAGGATACTAATCTCACCGGCGAAGATGTCCGCGAAGGCTTAACCACCGTCATCTCGATTAAAGTCCGCGATCCGCAGTTCGAAGGCCAAACCAAAGCTAAGCTTGGTAACACCGAAGCCAAAACCGCTGTCGAAAGTGTCTTAGGCGATGCCTTTTTGGTTTTTTTAGAAGAACATCCAAAAGATGCTGAAGGCATTATTGGTAAATGTGTCTTGGCTGCCAAAGCGCGCGCTGCCGCCAAAATGGCCCGCGATACCATCCTGCGCAAAGGCGCGCTCGAAGGTTTTACGCTTCCTGGTAAACTGGCCGACTGTTCCAGCCGCCACGCCGAAGAATCCGAACTCTATATCGTAGAGGGTGACTCTGCCGGTGGTTCTGCCAAACAAGGCCGCGATCGCCATACTCAAGCCATTCTGCCACTGCGCGGGAAAGTGCTCAACGTGGAACGCGCTCGCCTCGATAAGATCCTGGCCAACAACGAGCTCAAATCCCTGATCATTGCCATGGGCGCCAACATTGGTGAACAATTTGACATCACAAAACTACGCTATCACCGCATCGTCATTATGACCGATGCCGACGTTGACGGCGCTCACATCCGCACTTTGCTGCTTACCTTCTTTTATCGTTACTACCCGGAACTGATCAAACAAAATCATATCTACATCGCTTTGCCGCCGCTCTACAGCGTCAAACACGGCAAAGAAATGGCTTACGCGTATAATGATGAAGAGAAGGCCGCGATCCTCAAAGAACTGGGTGAGAAAAAAGGCAAAGCAACCGCTGAATTAAAGGCCAAAAAGAAAGCGGCTGAGGAACCAGTTGAGGTGGTAGTAGAAGCCGAGATCGGCGCAGAAAAAGATGAAGGTAGCGAAAGCGAAACACTTGTGATCGGGGGCACGAAAGTTAATATTCAACGCTATAAAGGTTTAGGGGAAATGAATCCGGAACAACTCTGGGAAACCACTATGGACCCAACCCGCCGCATTATGAAGATCGTTTCGGTTGAAGATGCGGAAAAAGCCAACGAAACTTTTGAGATCCTCATGGGCGACGAAGTTGAGCCGCGTAAAAAATTCATCCAGACCTACGCTAAGAGCGTCCAGAACCTCGACATTTAGGATATGTCGTCCAAACAAAAAATTCATTTTATTCTGACTGGCGGCACCATCGACTCTTATTATGAGGGTGCTCACGACACAGTTGTCCCGCTCAAACACTCTATAATACCCGATTACATTCGAGGTCTAAAACTTCAGGAAAAAATAAAATTTTCTGAGGTTTGTATGAAAGACAGTCGTGATATAACACGCGCCGACAGGGCACTCATACTTCGCACAGTAGATAACAGCTCTTGCAATAAAGTGATCATTACACACGGTACATACACTATCGGCCAAACTCTCGATTACTTACAAAAAAATTTGAAACGCAACGATCAAACAATAATGCTTACGGGATCAATGCTTCCGATCAGTGGCTTTGCGCCATCGGATGGACCATTTAACCTGGGTTATGCGATCGCAAAAATAGAACAATTACCCGCAGGCATTTACGTCTGTATGAATGCTAATATTCTGCTGGAAAAAAAGATTGTCGTGAAGAAGATCTCCAAATCAAAGCACACTGAGTTCTTTGGTGAAAACAAATAATTAAAGACTGTTAAAAAACTCCCCCTAGGGGGAGTTTTTTAAATAGCTACGTTCACTACCGATCTTTCTACAAAAATTATTTATAGAAAGATCGGTTGGAGGTAGTGAACGTGTCCTCCCCCCCCCCCCGATTATTTACGGTTGGTCTTGTGCCCTATTGGCCGATCTGATCAAAACGCTCTTGCGTCGTTCGTGAGCCTGAGCAACCAGGATCACCGTGATGAAGGCGATGAACAGGCCAGCGCCGCTGAGCAAATAAACCAGCGGAACCGAAGCAATGAGCAGACGACCAGATACGTACAGGAAGTAGCCGAGCAGAAAAACAGCGATGAAGGTAGCCAGGATTCCGGCCGGATGTGTGGTTTTTTCACGCATGGAGCTTGAGCCCTCAGTTTCCCATAGGAAACGTTTGAAACGGCATACTTCGCCATTGTTACACCCACCGTAGACTACCGAAGCGGTTTTGTCAACGCAAACTGCTATACACAGGCGACCGCTTGACGAAATCGGCTATTTACGCTATACTAATTGCATAACTTACAGCCGCGAGGCTGTTTTAAAAACCTTATGAAAATCGTCGAAGCAACTAAAAACTATCTTTTGGGCTCCTACGCCGAAATGAAGAAAGTTACCTGGCCTACCAAACAGCAAACCTTGAATTACAGTTTGCTTGTTATCGCTTTAAGCCTTGGCTTGGCAATCTTTTTTGCTGCGCTTGATTACGCTTTCAGCGCCGGCATCACCGCGATCATTTCCCGCTAAGACTCATTAATTTTTTGCTCTAAAAAATAGCTCATTTTGCCTCTATGGCCAAACAAACCCTTAACCTCGGACGGCGCTGGTATGTGCTTCACACCTACAGCGGGTATGAGGAGAACGTCAAACACAACATCGAACAGCGTATCGAATCATTCGACATGCGTGAGAAGATCTTCAACGTGCTCGTTCCGAAAGAGAAAAAGATCAAAATTAAAAACGGCAAACGCACTTCCGTTGAAGAAAAGATCTTCCCTGGCTATATTCTTGTGGAAATGATCGTGACCGATGATTCTTGGTATGTTGTCCGCAACACCCCGAACGTTACTGGTTTCGTTGGCTCCGGCACTACTCCAACCCCGATCGATCAAAAAGAAGTGGATAGCCTGCTCAAACGCGTGAACACCACTTCCGAACCAAGCCACAAGATCGACGTGAACGTGAACGATGTGGTGCGCATTATCGACGGACCATTCAAAAATTTTGAAGGTAAGATCAGTCAGGTTGATCCAGAACGCGGTCGCATCAAAGCACTCGTATCCATGTTCGGCCGTGAAACGCCAGTTGAGCTTGATGCATTACAGGTTAAAAAGATTTAAATAGTGGTTCGCGGAACTGTCGTTCTGAGCAAAGCGAAGAATCCCTTTCGATAGGGATAAGGGATCCTTCACTACGTTCAGGATGACAACGAAACGAACGGGACCGCCTCGGCTTCTACGAGGGCTTCTCGGTCCAAAAGTAAATTGAACATTTGTAAATTATACTTTCCAATTCTATGGCTAAGAAATTAATAACGCAGGTCAAACTGCAAATTCCTGGTGGCGCTGCCAACCCAGCTCCTCCGATCGGTCCGGCGCTTGGTCAACACGGCGTCAACATCGCTGGTTTCTGTAAAGAATTCAACGACAAGACCAAAGACATGAAAGGCGAAGTCGTACCGGTCATCATCTCCATCTACGAAGATCGCTCGTTCAGCTTTATCATGAAGACCGCTCCGGTTCCGGAAATGATCAAGAAAGCCGCCGGTATTACCAAAGGTTCCGGTAAACCACTCCAGGAAAAAGTCGGCAAGATCACTAAGGCGCAAGTTCGCCAGATCGCCGAAAAGAAAATGCCTGACTTAAACTGCCACACTGTCGAAGCTGCCATGAACATGGTCATGGGCACAGCCCGCCAAATGGGAGTGACGATCGAAGGCTAAGAACAAACAAAAAAACGACCGCTATAAGCGGTCGTTTTTTATTTTCTACAATGGTTTATTTGTTCGGAACCTCGATCCCGCCTGATGTCATAATCCACGTATTCATCAGGTCGCTGCCAACCGGAAAAGTGGCCAATTTTTTCTTCACATCAAATTTGCCAAAATTAATTTGCACATCTCCGCCGATCCCGACAAACTGTTGTCCAGGTTTGTTATGACTGCTCATCGCCGACGCGAGGGACTTCGTATCATCCGAAATCAGAGGATAATACGGGATAGTAATATGCGGCGAAATAGAGACTACTTTCGGAAGCTCAACGGGCTTAGCACCGAGTGGCGGAGTGGTGTAGGTAAAAGTCTGAGTTGAATAGCTCCACGTAATTGGCCTACTTGTTTCAATCGAGATCGGTAAACTAATAAAATTCAGCCCGGAAACGTGCTCAACCAAATCGGAATAACATCCGATCTTTAATGTAAAGCCGTCGGTAACTGCCGGTAAGCCGATAGAAAAACCAACAAGCGGATTTTTCGTGTTGGTGATAGTAAACGTGCCGCCAGTCTTGGGAACAGTGAAGGTGGTCGGGCCTATTTTTTGACATTTTTTTATATCAGCGGCAATGGCAAGATAATTTTTACTCTCCAAAGTTTTGTTGGCAACAACACTCCCGTAATTGAACATCCAGTGCGAACCAACTTTAATAAGACTAAGCAAGGTAACACCGCCACCCGATGCTCCAACTAAACTATGGAAGTCATACTCAACGCGATAATCGGCAGTAGTGGCTGTCTGATTCAGCAATATCATTTTTACGTTGTCGATTGAAAATTTTGTTTCATAACTTGCTAATTTCTCATCGACCGCATACTGCTGCGCTGGGGTTAGGCCGGTCATTTTTTTAATTACTCCGGCACAAGTCGTATCGCAGTAGGTATGTGCGTCGAGATAATCATAATAGTGCATGATAACAGCAGCGGCGATTTTCCCAGACGCCGTGTCTAGGTCTTCATCCCCTCCCGGCCCGGCAACCAATACACAGGACTGTCCGTAGCGATTTGCGTCTGTAAGAGCATCATTCAACGTTGAAGACGCGTAATCAAGCGCTGCCGTATATTCACTCTGGTATGCCTTTGTATTTTCAGCCTGTAGTGCCGTCGGGCTGTTTTTTACTTGGTAGAGCTCTGCAGCGTAGCGAGCCGCATAATCCTGTTGCATTTGCTGATAATGCGCCTGAGCGGCCGCGGCCGCGGCATCATAGTCGCTTTGGCATCCAGCTACCGTCAGCGGCTCTGCTGCTAGCGCATATTTACCGCATAAAATAAGGCAGACTACGGCCCCCACTACTACATAGCTACGTATTTTCATATTTATTGGTTTTAAAAAAAGTAGCAGTTTACTTGATGAGCATCGCGTCCCCAAACGAGTAAAACCGATATTTTTCTTCGATCGCTTTTTTATAACATTCGAGCGTAAACTCCCGGTCACCAATAAATGCCGACACGAGCATAAGCAGTGTCGATTTAGGAAGATGAAAATTTGTGATCAGCGCGTCAACCACGTTGAACTTAAATCCCGGGGTAATAAAAATATTAATATCCCCCGTATACGGTTCGAGTTTACCGCTATTACTGTGCGCGATACCCTCGAGAGTGCGGACCGTGGTCGTCCCCACTGCGATCACTCGCCTCCCTTCCACTTTTGCCTGATTGATCAGGTCAGCATTTTTTGAAGTAAGCTCAACGTGTTCGCTGTGCATTTGATGTTCCGCAACATTATCGGTTTTAACCGGCAAAAAAGTTCCCAGACCGACATGGAGAGTTACTTCGGCAAATTGTACGCCTTTCTTTTCTAGCGCTTTGATGAGCTCGGGAGTAAAATGAAATCCGGCCGTGGGAGCGGCTACCGACCCTTCATGTTTTGCATAAACGGTTTGATAACGATCACTCACATCGCTCTTGGCCATTTTACCAGCATCAACATACGGTGGCGTTGGCACTTCGCCATATAAATTGGCTTTTGCCCGCACAGCCAAGTCATCTTCGGCAAATTGCACCAGGATCGTTCCGTCTTTTTCTTTGAGCATGACCTCGCCTTCAAAATCATCGGCAAAACGAACCTTCATGCCCAAACGCAACCGCCGACCCGGCTTGGCGAGCACTTTCCAGACAAACGGATTTTCCATTGGGCGAACCAAAAAAATCTCAACCGGAGAAGAATTAAGGATCTTCCCAGTGGGGATGAATTGCTCATCAACTCCATCAGAGGGGTCATCAAGCAACACCGTGCCGCGCAATCGGGCTTTAAATACTTTGGAATTATTCCAAACTAAAAGGTCGCCTTCCTGCAAAAAATGTACGATATCAAAAAAATGCTTATGCTTTATCTCGTGTGCCTGTTTATCAACCACCATCAGCTTTGAGCTATCACGCGGCTCGGCGGGTGTTTGAGCGATCAATTCGCTAGGTAAATTGTAATCAAAGTCACTGGTTAACATACACTAACGCAAATACTTATAGATATTAGCATCCTGCTCATCTAGAGTCTTGGCATAATGCATCGTACCGTCAGTTCCGCTTAAAAAATACCAGTAACTATTTTTCTCCGGGTTAAGAGCCGCCTTGATCGACTCAATACTCGGATTACAGATCGGACCTGGTGGTAATCCGGCATATTTATAGGTATTCCAAGGAGAATCAACGTCGCGCTCTTTTTGGGTCGTATAGACATCGCCGGTTTTATTGACAGCGTAATGAACACTCGAATCAAGTTGCAGGGGCATCCCCGCTTGCACGCGCCGCCATAAAATATCCGCCACCATTCTGCGATCATCAGGTGTTTTGGCTTCATCTTCCACCAAGCTCGCGACCGTTAGAATCTCATTTGTGGTAGCTGAACTGGTGGCCATATTGAGGTTCATCAGCTCGCTGTCACGTTCTATTAATAATTTCTCAACAATATCCGTCACTGTCGCGTCGGAATAAACGCGGTACGTTTCCGGCGCCAAATAGCCTTCAAGGCTTATTTTAGACGGCAATGAAAAATGCAATTGATCGATCGTTGATGTTGGTAATATAAAAGCATCAGTGCGAACGAGCGTTGCCGGTTTGCCGGTGACCGCATACACATCGGCTGTGGAAGAGGCTAACTGTTCCGCCACCAAATAGCTAGCCACATCCCTAAGATTCCAACCCGGGATAATAGTAATCGTCGTTTCCGGTCGTGCAGATAGAGGCTGAAGCACTGCATGATGCGTATGTCGATACCACAAAAAAGCGAGAGGCATGCCCACGATGATCAAAAAAGCAATAATAGACGCCTTCACACCAAACGGCATACTCCTCAAAATTATAAATGCTTTTTGAGACCGCGTTTCTCGATTTCCGGGAACAGTTTCTTTACTTCCTGTGCCCGATCAAGCGGACAAATGAGCAGCGCGTCGGGCGTATCAATAATGGCCATATTCTCCAGCCCCACCGTGGCTAATAATTTTTTATCATGGCCAAAAAATAAACAATTTTTGGTATCAATATGGATTACCTGCCCTTTGATCACGTTACCAAAGGCATCACCCGAAGGTTGCAGGCGATCAAACAGGGTGTCCCAGGCTCCGACATCGCTCCAGCCAAAATCACCTTTGATGATCAACACATCGCTTTGGTTGATCTTTTCGGTAATGGCGTAGTCAAATGAAACTTTTTCTAAAGTCTCATAGAGCTTATTAACGTCACGAACTCGATTTTTTTTGAGCGCCTCCATGATGAGCAATAGTGTCGCATATGTCTTAGGAGCATAACGCTCAAAAGCCGACAAAAATTTGGCTGGCGTCCACATGTAATAATTCCCGTGCCACAAATAGTGACCATCGGCCAGATAGCGCAAAGCGGTCTGCGCATCTGGTTTTTCGGTATGACCGGCAAAATGATACACAGCGGGTTTTTCCCATGCTGCAACTGGCGCACCGATCTTGGTATACCCCAAAACCGTGCTGGGGAATGTGGCAGCAATACCGATATCGACCATTTTGCCAGTTTCGCGGATTAGTTTTTCGCCAGCTTTAAAACAGCTCAAAAAACTGGCCGGGTCACCAACAAAATGATCCGAAGGGACAAACACCATCGGCTCGTCCGGGTCAATGAGAGCTAAATAAGCCGCCACAAACCCCATTGCCGGAGCAGTATCACGGCGACTCGGCTCAACAATAAACTGTTTCCGGGGAACGCCCGGAAAAATTTTTCGCAAGGGAGTAAGGAGGTCGGCTGTTACCGAAAAAAAGATGTGTTGTTTACCATACGTTTTTAAAAAACGCTGGTAGGTTTCTTTCACCAGCGGCTGCTTGCTTATCATCGGAAAGAATTGCTTGGGGTTATGTTTGCGCCCAAGCGGCCACAGTCGTGTTCCTACTCCTCCGGACAAAATGACAACATTCATACAACAGACATTAAAAAAATACGACCATACAATAATACGCCATAAAGGTAACAAGCGCGGCAACAGCAAAACCCCCGACAATATCAAACGGATAATGCACACCAGCGTATACTCGCCCAAAACTAACCCACAATGCCAAGGCCGCCAATATCTCCACGCCTGGCAATCCGAACAAAACGGCAAGCCCAACTACGAGCCAGGCCACCATGGCATGATCTGATGGAAAGGATTTCCAGCTCATGAGCGGACTAAAGAGTAATTTGCTTTCCGGATACGTGATGTGCGGCCGTGGTTCTTGCACGGCGATCCCAATAGCAATATTAAGGAGCCAGCCGATACCGATGCCCACTACCAAGAAAATGAGCTGCCATAAAGCGATCCGGGCGCTACCCATCGACGCAATAATGACCGATGCAGCAAACCCTCCGACGAGCGCCACCAGCGCCCATTCAGCACCCGCCCGGCCAAAAGCATCCAGCCACACATTGTGCCCAACAAAACTGTTTATTTTTAAAAATAGCCGCGTATTCCAATTCATAGATAACCATAGTTTAACAGCTTTTTAGGCCGCTGGCAACCGGAGGCCAAAGAAGCTTGCACCTTGAAAAAATAGGCACTTTCTGATATAGTGCCCTCACTTTTAACCAGGTTGAAATGGGCCTGTAACTCATCGGTTAGAGTGCCACCCTTATAAGGTGGAGGTAGACGGTTCGATTCCATCCAGGCCCACTATTTAAAACTATGCCTAATAAAAAAATAATAGTTACTGAGCAAGATCACAATAAACGGCTTGATGTTTTTATTGCGGAAAAACTGGAAACTACGCGGTCGCAAGTGGAAAAACTTTTTCGCGGGCAGCAGATCAAATTGAACGGGCTACCGCCCAAAAAAGCCGGCGAACAAGTAAAGACCGGAAATGAAATTACTATTGCTACGACTGTTCAAACACCAAGATCTGCTAAATCCGGATCGGTTCCATCCGCGACCGTTAAAGCCAAAAAAATAGAGGACTTCGCCATCACCATCGTCGGCGAAACGCCGGACTACGTGGTGATTAATAAACCCTCGGGCCTCCTCGTTCACCCGACCCAAGCCATGGAGAAAAACACACTGGTTCAATGGCTTACCAAAAAATATCCAAAAATTAAAACCGTCGGCGATGATCCGTCTGTTCGTCCTGGTATTGTCCATCGCCTTGATAAAGAAGCATCGGGTCTCATGGTCGTGGCCAAAACGCAAGCCATGTTTGAGCTGCTCAAAGAGCAATTTAAAACGCGCCTGATCGAAAAAGAATATCTGGCTCTAGCCCACGGCCGCATTGCCAAAGACTGGGATGAGATAAATTTCCCGATTGCTCGCGGTGAAAATACCGAACGCATGGCTGCCCGCCCTTTGGCCAAAGCCAAATATGTCTCCACGCTGGCCGTTAAACCGGAAATTCCCGAAGATGACGATGAGATGGCGCCGGGAGAAAAAGATGCCCGCACCGAATTTTTTGTGGAAAAACGTTTTGTTAATTTTACCTTGTTGCGCGTGATCATCCACACTGGTCGTATGCACCAGATCCGCGCTCACCTGCTGGCCTACAACGCCCCGCTCGTTGGCGATCCGCTCTACTTCCAGAAAAAACAAAAACGAAATTGGGACGAAAAATGCGGTCGCTTATTCTTGCACTCCGCCAAACTTTCCTTTACAGATCTAAGCGGTGAAAAACAAACGTTTGAATCAACCTTGCCGCCGGAGCTAGAAAAATTCCTAACCACTTTAGCTTAACATTTGGTATGTCCCCTCTTATTATCATCTCGGGCCCGGCGGGCGTAGGCAAAACGACCGTTGCCAAGGCATTGCTCAAAACGTTTCCTGAACTGAAAACCGGCGTTACCTACACCACGCGCAAACCGCGCGCCCTTTCAACCGAAGACAAAAAAATGTATTACGTTTCACGCGAAGAATTTGAGCAGCGTCGTGACGCTAACGAATTTTTGGAATGGGCCGTTGTCCATGGCGACTACTATGGCACGCACCGCGCCGAAACTGAGAAAGTCATGGCCTTGGGACCGGTCTTGCTGAACATTGATGTCCAGGGTGCTGAACAACTCATGTCGGTGTACAAAGAACGCTGTATTAGTATCTTTCTCTTGCCCGAATCACACGAACAAATGGTAGATCATATAAAAAACCGTGGTGAAATGAGCGAAGGCAATTTCCAAGCTCGCCTTAAATCCGCCGAGTTCGAACTAGCCAAAAAAGACCATTTTAAATACCAGATCACGAACCGTGAAGGCAAACTTAACGAAACAATTGCCGCTATTGCCGAGTTGGTACGAGCATCATCCAGCGCTACCCTTGACAAAAAACCCTAAAAAGGCTAAAATAGGCCCACTCAAATCTATTATCTCTATGACTGAACAAACCACCAAAATTGACTACAAACCAGGCATGGTCGTGAAAGTCCACCAGAAGATCAAGGAAACCAACACCAAAGGCGAAGAAAAAGAACGTATCCAGATCTACGAAGGTACTATCCTCGCTGTTCGCCACGGTTCAGAAATTGGCGCCACCATCACGGTGCGCAAAGTCTCTGACGGCGTCGGCGTTGAACGCATCTTCCCGGTGAACGCTCCGGTGATCGCCAAGATCGAAGTGGTCAAACAATTCGTTGTTCGCCGCGCCCGCATCGACTACCTCAAAGACGCAGACTTCAAACGCAAGATGAAAGAAAAGAAAACAGCATAAGATTTAAAACAATATTTAAAAAGCCACCGATTCGGTGGCTTTTTTGTTTGTATTCAACAGAAGAGATCCTACAAATATTTACCTGTCCAACTATTCTTATTTTTCTTGATCTCCTCCGGCGTGCCTTCGGCTACGACCTCACCGCCGCCTTTGCCGCCATCCGGACCAAGGTCGATCACCCAATCACTCGAACGAATAACATCAAGATTGTGTTCGATAATAACCACTGAGTTGCCTTTATCAACCAACTGCTTGAGTACTTGCAGCAAACGTTTGGTATCTTCAAAATGCAAACCCGTTGTTGGTTCGTCCAAAATGTAGAGGGTATTACCAGTTGAAGCGCGGGATAATTCCTGAGCTAATTTGATACGCTGTGCCTCACCACCGGAAATAGTCGTAGCAGGCTGGCCAAGCTGTACATAGCCAAGACCGACCTCGCGCAGCACACTGAGTTTTTCGGCAATGGCCGGGAACTCACTAAAAAAGCCGTAGGCTTCCTCCACTGTCATGCGCAAAACATCGGCAATATGTTTATTATGGTATTTCACTTCCAAAGCTTCTTGATTGTAACGCAAACCTTCACACTGGCTACACTCCACGAATACATCAGCTAAAAATTGCATCGGGATACGCACGTAACCATCTCCGGCGCAGGCCTCACAGCGGCCACCTTTAACGTTGAAGCTGAATTTACCGGCATCATATCCACGCATGCGCGCTTCGGTAAGCGAAGCATATACATCGCGAATAAGGGTAAAGACACCAGTATAGGTAGCGGGATTACTGCGCGGAGTCCGGCCGATCGGACTTTGATCAATAGCGATCACTTTATCAATATTGGAAACACCCTTAATGCTCTTATGCGCTCCCGGCTCATCTTTGGCGCGATAAAAATATTTAGACAAAGCTTTACTTAAAATATCAATGATCAGAGTTGATTTACCAGAACCCGATACACCAGTGATCGATACTAATTTTTGCAGCGGGATCTCCACGTCAATATTTTTAAGATTGAACGCTTTAGCCCCGGTAATGATGATCGATTTGTGGGCATCTGTCCCCGTTTTTTTCTTGGCATTTTTTCGCTTGAATTCTGTCGATAGATCGATACGTCCGCTCAAATAATCGGCCGTCAACGAATTTTTATTTTTTTTGAATTCAGCCAATGTTCCGGCGGCAATGATCTCACCACCGTACACCCCAGCGCCCGGACCAACATCGATCAGATAATCAGCTTCCAGCATCATCGCCGGATCATGTTCCACAACTAAAACCGAATTACCAAGGTCGCGCAAATATTTCAGGGTATCAATTAATTTTTGGTTATCACGGGGGTGCAGACCAACCGAGGGTTCATCCAAAATATAGATCACGCCCGTAAGGCCCGCTGACAATTGGCTAGCCAAGCGCACGCGCGTTACTTCACCACCCGAGAGCGTACTCATAGAGCGGCTCAGATTCAAATAACCAAGACCGACTTCTTCTAAATTTTTCAGACGCGGCTCAATTTCTTTTAAAACCGGAGCAACGATTTTTGCTTGCTGACTTTTATCGGTAGTTTTTGCTTTGCCAAAAATTTTATTAAGCACTAAAATCTCTTCTTCAATGCTCATTGAAGCCATATCCGCGATGGTATAGTCGCCAATGCGCACGGCCAAACTTTCGCTGCGCAGACGTTTGCCCTGACAGATCGGACAAATTTTCTCGCGCATATACTGCTCGATCTCTTTGCGCACATATTCGGAATTGGTCTCCAAATGTTTTTGCATGAGATCCGGGATCACACCGGCAAAGGTTACTTTCTTTCCATCCATTTCATACTGCTCATTGCCGCCGCCATACAAAACAATATCCAGCAATTTAGCTGGCAATTCTGCCACCGGCGTATGGACTGAAAACTGATAGCGTTCGGCCACTTTGGCTAATATTTTTTGATACCAGCTTTGGTTGCCGGTAATGCGCGTCCAGGGCTGGATGGCTCCTTCGGCGAGCGTTAATTTGCTATTTGGGATAACTAAATTGGCATCGACTTCCATGGTCACGCCAAGACCGGTGCAGCGCTGACACGCGCCATATGGGCTATTGAAGCTAAAACTGCGCATGTCCAGGGTTGGCACCGTACGACCACAATTCGGGCATAAACCGATCGTGGAAAGGAGTTCACTTTTTTCATCAACAACGATCTTGACCAATCCGTTCGCCAGATCAATAGCCGTCTCCACCGCTTTGGATGGGTCTTCTTTTTTAATATTAACAATTTTGCCGATCAAAAGATCAACAGTATAGATCGAACCAGCTTCAAAATTATAGGCCGCGACATCATTGATCTTGAGCAACTCACTGTCCATGCGCACCCATTCATAACCGGATTTTTCGATCTTTTCCAGGAGTTCGGTTTTATTGACGCTGGTACCGCGCACGAGTGGAGCAAAGATCGAAACATTAGCGCTCGTACGAGCCAACTCGCGTACTTTTTCCACGATCTGTCCCGAGGTATAGACGGTTACTGCCACGTGGCATTCCGGACAATACTGTGTGCCCACACGGGCAAAAAGCAAACGCAAATAATCGTAGATCTCGGTCACCGTTCCAACGGTGGAACGGGGATTTTGGGTAGAATTTTTTTGATCAATAGCGATGGTTGGCGATAGTCCGTCGATCGAATCAACATCCGGCTTATCCTGCACATCCATGAATTGACGGGCGTACGACGAAAGCGACTCCGCATAACGGCGCTGTCCTTCCGCGTAGATGGTGTCAAAGGCCAGACTCGATTTACCCGAACCAGACAGACCGGTCAGAACCACTAACTTATTTTTGGGGATGGAGATCGTTACATTCTTCAAATTATGTACCCGCGCGCCTTTGATCACTATTTTATCCTGCATAGGTAGAGACAGTGTTTGCTTTAATTAAATAGACAATTAATCTTGAACGAAATTTACTGATTTGGGTTAACAGTCCCCAGATCAATATTCATAATATTATTTCCATTGACCAATTGTTCTGAAGTAAAGAGCGCATTATCATCAATATTAACTGACGATTGAGTAAAGAATGCTTGACCATCAAAATAGACTTGGGCCGCTCTCGCCGCTCCATAGGCTGCCCCAACCGGGCCGGCCACCGCGCCTCCCAAAACCGTTGTCAAAAGCGAGCCAGCAGCCGAAGGTACCTGGATCCTTCCGATATCATTACCCGAGGCGTCGAACAAATGTGTCTGATCGATCGGATTACAATTCTCATTAATATCAAGTGCTAAGGCGTAACCCATCAAAGCGCCTTTGCTGTGGCACATTGAAGCGTCAACATTTGCGGTATCATTTGGATCAACCGGACTCATACTGAATATTTGGGTATTTTGAGTCGTGCCATTGACTGCTGTTTCTTTTGGTCCAGGGATCTGATAAAGCTCTACGTGAGCGCCGTTATCGGGAGTGCAAACCGCGTAATACTTATCATAACCATCACTAGCTTGCACATAAGGGAAACCCCACCCTTTAAAGCCCACGTAACTGAGTGCACATGAAGCTGGTATAAAACTACTATTGGATATTTTGCCGACAAGCGAAACCGCATCACACTTGAATGTATTATCGGCCGGATTATTCACATGCAGGTTCACGCAACCTTGCAATTTCGGGCATTGTTCTCCGGTACATAATTGGCTACCACCAGCCGCGTAAGCCAAGCGAGCGCCGCAGGCAAAATTTTGCTGTAAATAATCAGATGAATTTAATTGAGGCTGAGCCGGCGTGGGCGTAACTCCAGAAGCGTTAGGCGCTGGCGTAGGAGGAGTAGTATAGTAACTCAAGTTATACTGATAACCGCCGCTTGGTGGTGCAGGAGGAGTAACTGTTTTTTGATCGCTCGCTGGAAACACCGCGGCAAACTGCGTGGTAGTGGGAGTAACTGCCGAACAAAAATTCGGAGCAACGGTGATGGCTCTGATCATCCAGGTCTGGGGCAGACGAAAGGCCACTAAAGCCGGATTAATAGTGTTAAGAACAAAGTAAGAACAGTAGGCCAAAAAAAGTCCGATGATCGCTCCGCCAATGCGTTTTTTGGCGCTGGTGATCATTTCACTGTTCCCGCCCGATACTGTCCATTGCACTCCGGCAATGATGATCATGACCACAGCCAAAATGCCGGCGATCGCAATGGCATAGATATAATTTGATTGTATAAAATCCCCGATGTTGGCGAATTGGCTTTTACCTCCAAAAGAAATTTCCGTTTGGGTTGAACCAGCTGGCAAACAACGGCCCCATGGGTTAGATGGGTCGCCTCCCGTACACGGCGCAACACTTGAGTCGCTAATAAATCCGCCTTGTATAGCCGTTTTATCACAATTTTTATCAGTTTGCGCTTGTTGCCAGCTCTCCTTACACGCCAGCAGTGCTCGGCTGTTCAGGCAATCGCTCTGCAACCAGCACAGAGCATTAAACGACGGGCTCCCGGCTGCATTTTGAGCCTGAGCCAATGCCGCCATCGGCGCAGCCAGAAAAAAAAGCAATGAAACCGCTACCAGCAAACGGCGAATGAGCGAGGTCATACAAAAAAATTTAGAAGCAAGGAAATTAAATATTATTTAAATAGCCCTGCCAAGCAGACAATGGTACCACACCTTCCACCTTTTGTCCATTGACGAAGAACGTTGGCGTGCCATCCACTCCTGCTTGTGCTCCAGCCAAATAATCGGCTGTTACCGCCGACAAAGCAGCGGGCGATGCCAGGCATGTTTGAAGGACCGGTAAATTTAACCCGACCGACGCGGCCAGTTGTGATACTTCATCATCCGATAAAGTGTCGGTTAATTGATCTTGGTCTTGGAACAACATCACATTCATTGGCCAATATTTACCTTGCTGCTTAGCGCAATACGCCACCCGTGCCAAGTCAGTAGTACCCGGGTGGATCGATTCTGCCGGAAAATCGCGGACAATGATCTTTACCTTTTTGCCATACTGCGCCGCCACTTGCTGCAGGATCGGCGCGGCGGCTTTGGAGTAAGGACATTTAAAATCAAAAAATTCGACAATGGTGATCGGCGCGGCCGCGCTACCCAAGATCGGGTTTGTACCTGCTTCAATAGTGTGACGGTTCACTTGGCCAAGCTCTGCGGTCGGTGCTGTCGATGCCGTTGCTTGGGTAAAACCGCTAGCGGTAAGCTGAGGTGGAGAAACGGTGGAAGATGAGTTTTTTCCAGTACTATTAGAAGAATCTGAAGGAAGAAAGACGATGATTCCACCATGTTTCATTTCCCAAAGATAATGCCCGGTGATCCCTATAAATACGGCGACAAACAGTCCAACACCAACTAAAAAAATGCTTAAAACGACCCCCCACCATGTCTGGTACCACCGTTTCGTCATTATTGGCTGAATAGCCATACAATACCGCTAAAGAAAAAATATAATGATAGGATAGCATAAAAAATAGCCCGGCGCTAGAGAAAACCCTTCAACATTGGCGTTTTATTGACAGACCGACCGTTATATGATACACTGCGTCTACTCTTGAATTTTGCTTCAAACGTTTCGTATGAAAGATGCTATTTATAACATTATTCAGATTGTTCTGGCAGTTCTGCTGACCGGCGTTATTTTGCTCCAACAAAAAGGAGCCGGCATTGGCGGAGCTTTTGGCGGTTCTAGCAATATCTACAGCACTAAACGAGGAGTTGATAAAATGCTCCATTACACCACTATTGGCTTGGCAATCGTCTTTTTTGCCATTTCTCTCGTTCGTCTTTTCTTGTAAGACTCCTTCAATTCTTAGAGGCCACAGCCGACTTCCTTGGGCTCAGGGCAATTACTTTTGTTCGTTACCGACATGCGTTGGCAAACATTCTTCTCTCGAAAAAAAAATACCGGTGAACGAGCACTTAAGGAGCTCGACCACACTTTGGTCAAAAGCACCCAAAAATATTTTTTTCCGCGCTGGTCGCAGTTTAAATATGTGGGTAATTTTTTAACCGTTGTTGAGAAAAGGGTCATGCTTGGCGGATTGATCACTTTTTTTGCCGGTGTAGCACTCTTGATCGGCGTATTTTTTTCACATCATATTACACGCGTGCCAACTAGCGGCGGCGAATATGACGAGGCGCTTATTGGCGAACCAAAATACATTAATCCTCTTTTTTCCAGCGCCAATGATGTTGATAGCGACCTGGTTTCCCTAGTGTATGCCGGACTTTTCCACTACACCGCGGGCCAAGGACTGGAGCCTTACGTCGCCCAAAGCTACACGCTCAGCGCCGACCAAAAAACCTACATTGTCCATTTGCGGCCAGACGTGAATTTTTCTGATGGCCAGCCACTCACCGCCGACGATGTCGTATTTACCTTTGCGCTAATCCAAAATCCCAGTGTCGGTAGTCCGCTCATGCCAACCTTTCAGGGAGTCAAAGTGGCAAAACTCGGCGATTACGATGTAAGCTTTACCCTCAAACAACCCTTTGCGCCTTTTTTGAACAGTCTCACCGTCGGCATTTTGCCTGAGCATGTGTGGGGGAACGTTGCGCCAGCCAGTATTGAATTGGCCACCAGCAATTTACAGCCGATCGGCGCTGGGCCGTGGCAATTTAATAAACTCGTCAAAAATGACGCTGGCCACATTGATAGCTATACCTTAATAAAAAATCAAAATTTTTTTGGGCCAAAAGCCTACTTAGACACTTTAACCTTCAGATTTTTTGACGCCTATGACGCCGCCATTGAAGCCTTGCGAAGTCATACCGTTAACACGGTTAGCTTTGTTCCAACTCCGTTACTGACCAAATTGCAGAGCAAAAACCTGACGGATTATTCCGTACATTTGCCTGAGTATACTGCTCTGTTTTTCAACCAAACGGAAAATCCGGTGCTCAAAGACGTCACACTCCGTTCGGCATTGGCTGAATCGATCGATAAAAATGAGATCGTAGCGAGCGTGCTTAACTACAACGGCGATGCGATCGTCACACCATTTCTTGCAGACAGCATTGGCTATAATCCTGGTCTCAAACCGATCCCACCCGACAGCGACAGTGCCAGCACATTACTCGACAAAACCTGGACCCAAATACAGCCAGAAGATTATTTTAACTTAGAGATCGCGGCTCTAAAACAAGCGGCCGCGTCGACCACAAGCTCGACCGTCTCATCAACTGTTACCGACGATACACTGACGAACGCCACCCAAGATATCACCACCACGGTCAAAAACAGCATGGACGAATCACAGAGTTTTTATCGACGTGATAAAAATAACAACATTCTTGCTTTGACCATTACTACCGTTGATACTCCGGAATATACCGCTGCCGCCCAATTGATCGCCAGTATGTGGGAAAAAATTGGTGTTAAAACAACGGTCAACGTGGTAAGCAGCCGCGATATCGTTCGAGAAGTATTACAAAATCGCAATTACGAAATTTTACTCTATGGCGAGATCATGGGGCCAGACAATGACCCGTATCCATTCTGGCACTCATCACAAAGCGCTTATCCGGGTCTCAATCTAGCTGAATTCAGCGATCCAACAGCCGACCAATTGCTCGAACAAGCCCGTACCACGCTTGACATTGGCCAACGCGCTGACTTGTACCAAAAATTCCAAAATATTTTGATCAAAGAATTGCCGGCAATTTTCCTGTACACACCGAACTACACCATCGTAATGACTAACAATGTCAAAGGTGTCACACTCGGCGAACTGAGCAGCCCTTCTGATCGTTTTGATAATAGTAACGCCTGGTATGTAAAAACAAAACTACAATGGAAGTAGCCGTTGTAGTGAAATGCGGACGTGGCGGAACTGGTATACGCGTACGTCTCAGAAGCGTATGGAGCAATCCTTGGGAGTTCGAGTCTCCCCGTCCGCACGATCATAATACTAAGCAGGTAAGCATTAAGAATTAAGCGCGCTGTCAGTGTTTATTCTTACTACTTACAAGCTTAGTACTTATAATTTATTGCCACACTTTTAAGTGGCAGCTCTCTATTTTATTTATGGTTTCCAAAGAAACCCCGATCGCTCCGGCAGTCAATCCTGCCCCAGCGTCCACAATGCACCCGCGTCGTTCGCGGCGCGCCTATGGCGGCAAAGGCCAAACCGGCACTCCGCAGTATCACTCACCGGCTCGTTTTATTATTCCCCCGACGGTCCACTCAACTGCCTCAGGGAAGCCGCCTGTCATGAGCGAACTTGTAACTAGTTTACCCGCCACTAACGAGCCACGCCTGCGCGTAGCCGTACTGGGCGGTCTTGAAGAGATCGGACGCAACTGCACGTTGCTTGAATATGGCAAAGACATCATTATCATCGACATGGGGCTTCAATTCCCTGAAGAAGACATGCCTGGTATTGATTACATCATCCCCAACATGAATTATCTCAAGGGGAAAGAAAAAAATATTCGCGGCGTTATTGTCACCCACGGCCACTACGACCATATCGGCGGCCTGCCGCATCTTATCCCAAAAATTGGCTACCCGCCGATCTTTGCTTTGCCGATCACCAACGGCATCATCAAAAAACGTCAGGATGATTTTAAAGACGCCGGCCAATTCACCATCAACAACGTCAAATTAACTGACCGTTTACGCCTAGGTGCCTTTGATATTGAATTCTTCCATGTTAACCACAACATCCCCGATTCTATGGCGGTCGTGGTACATACGCCAGAAGGAACGATCGTGCATACAGGCGACTGGAAATTCGACTACCAACCGGTCGGCGAACCGCCGGCTGATCTGCAGCGCATTGCCCGCATTGGCGATGCAGGCATTTTGGCGCTCATGAGCGATTCGACCAGCGCTATGCTTCCTGGCCACCAGCTCTCTGAAACGGAGATCGGTGTTAACCTGGAAAAACTGATCGAAAAAGCTCAAGGACGCATCATTATTGGCGCGTTCTCTTCGCTCTTATCCCGTATCAAACAATTGATCGAAATGTCCGAGAAGCATGGCAAAGTCGTCGCGCTCGGGGGCTTTAGCATGAAGAGCAACGTTGAGATCGCCAAAGAACTTGGCTACATGAAATTCAATCCAAAAATTTTGATCGACATGCGCCAGGTGGAAAAATATCCACATAATAAAGTTGTGATCATCTGCACCGGCGCGCAAGGTGAGAAGAACGCCACCCTCATGCGCATCGCCACCGGCGAGCACCGCGATATCCGGTTGGTGCAGGGCGATACCGTTGTGTTCTCATCATCTGTTGTTCCGGGTAACGAACGTACCGTGCAACGCCTCAAAGATACGCTCTATCGTAAAGGCGCTGAAGTGATCCACCACGACATGCTTGATGTACACGCCGGTGGCCACGCCAAGGCCGACGACGTTAAACTCATGCTCAGTCTCTTAAAACCAAAATACTTTATCCCTCAGCACGGCAATCATTTTATGCTGCGGCTCAATGGTAAGGTCGCCGCTAGCATGGGCATACCGAAAGAAAATATCTTTATTGCTGATAACGGTCAAGTAATGGAATTCAAAGCCGGCCAAGGCGTATTAACAAAAGAAAAATTACCAGCCGATTACGTCTTTGTTGATGGCCTGGGCGTAAGCGATGAAACCAATGTGGTACTCCGCGATCGCCAGGTATTGGCCGAAGACGGTATGGTCGTGATCATTGCCACGGTTGATAGTAAAACCGGCAAACTCGTCCAGAATCCCGACATCATCTCTCGTGGCTTTGTCTTCCTTAAGGAACACAAAGAACTGATCGAAGACCTCCGCCACCGCGTGAAAAAAATGGTCGTTGAATCCGACCCGCTGTCCTGGGCCGATACCAACTACATTCGCAACAAGATCCGCGACTATGTTGGCCAGTTCCTCTTTACCAAAACTGAAAAGCGTCCGATGATCTTGCCGGTCGTGATCGAAGTATAAAATGCGAAAATAAAAACACCGCCCGTGAGGGCGGTGTTTTTTCATACCGATAAGCCGAATTCTGTTTCATCCCTTGCGGGACATAACGATCATTTCTCTAGTCGAAGTATTACTACATCGATCATGGTCACCTACGGTGACCAAAGCGAACGAACTTTTCCCATGAACCAAACAAAGTTCAATTCAGGGCTGCTCTTGCACCAGGCAGGGTTTAGCACGTGCTCTTCATTGCTGAAGAACCGAGTAGAGTAGCTTTAGTCTTAAGAACTAAAACTCCCCTACACTTTTCACCTTTCATCTCGACTTGCGCCAAGACTAGTATCGTCTCTGTGCCACTTTCCCGATGGCAACATCGCTGTTGCCTATGGTGGGTGTTACCCACTACCCTTTTCACTAAGGTGGGGTGACGCGGTACCGACCAAAGAAGATCGCTCTTCTCTTTTCGGCCACTGCGCACGAAACCTTTAGCGGGTGTTCGGACTTTCCTCTGCAGCCAGGCTGCAGCGATCGTCTGGTATGAGTTAGCAGAATATCACGTTTTTTGGCAGTTGTCAATCTACACAGCTGGTGGAGGTGTGCTGACGTTAACAACCGCTGAAGGCGCAAAATCGTGCGCTAATGAAGTTTTGGAGAGAAGGGCCCACAAAATAATGGGGAAGGGTAGCCAAACAAAGAGCACCGAAAATACTGCCACAATATCCGAAAATACCGGCAAAATGCTGGTTTGCGGATTGATAAAAGCCACCAATGCTATGAGCGTAACGACCTGATCGATGATCGCAAAAATGCTCCACATAATACCAAGTTTTCGTGCCCAAGCCAAACGCTTAACGAGCCCGATACCAGTAATAAGCAGCACGACCGAAAACAAGAATGTAATGCTCGTGGTCGCTAGCGCGTACGGAGCGGCCGCGGCAGCCTTAGTAAAAATCTCATTACTAGTCGAAGTAGCGGAAGCAAACAGGCGGCTGGCGTTCTGCAAAATCATTAATTGGAAAAAAGTACCAATGCCTCCCAACATCGCGAGGCCGCTAAAAACGATCGCCAGAATGCCCATGACTTTTGGAACCTTAGACATACAAAAAACATAAAAATTAACCACTGCTACTATAAAGGGTAACAGCTAAAATGTCAAAGTGCAGGGTGATAAAAAATGATTGACTTATGGTCGGCGGAGCCGTACAATACGCATCATATGAAACGACTAGAGCTCATTTTTACATGCCTGCAATTACCGATCGACTATTGCCTATTGCTTCTGGCCGGGGTCTCCGCCTATAATCTTCGCTTTGCCAAAGTGGTCCGTGCGGTTCGGCCAGTATTATTCAATTTATCCTGGCATCGTTTTTGGCCGGCACTTTTTAGCGTAGCGCTTGGCTGGATCATAATCTTCGCTTTGATCGGTTTGTATAGCACTGACCCTAATCGTAAACTGGCGCGTGATCTAGCCCGAATTTTTTTGGCTTGTTCCACGGGCTTTGCCGGCATTACGATCTATGTTTTTTTTACTTTACAAAAATTTGATTCTCGTTTTCTCGTGCTCGCTGGGTGGATCCTGGCAATTCTCTATATCTCGGTCGGGCGCATCATGATGAAAGGGCTCAAAAGCTGGCTGTATCGTTTGGGGCTGGGCTTGCGCCGCACGGTGATCATTGGCGAAGAATCAGTTGCGAAAACGATCGCTGAAAATTTAACCGCCAAACCGGCTTTGGGTTATTTGATTGTTGGGACCATCCCACATTTCAACCCGTCCGTAGCACAAAAACTAATTGCTGACCTGCCAGATGAAATTATTTTTACCAACCCCAAGGCTTCCGAAGCCGAGGTGCTCAGTGCTGTCGACTTTGCCAACACCCATCATTTGGTATTTAAATATTCAGCCGACCTTTTTGCCACCATTTCCACCAACATGGCGATCTCGACCATTGCCGGCATCCCCATTATCGAACTGCGTCGTACCAAATTATTTGGCTGGGGCGGCATTGTCAAACGACTCATGGATATTATTTTTGGCTCTCTTTTCTTGATCATCCTAAGCCCGGTATGGCTCATTGTAGCCATTGGTATCTTATTGGAAAGTGGCCGGCCCATTATCTATAAAAATGAACGAGTCGGACGATTTGGCAAAAAATTTGTTGTTTTAAAATTCCGTTCCATGCACCAGAATGCCTCCACTGGCTCGCAATTTGGGGTGGCCGGAGAAAAAGCGCTCGCCGCCGAGGCTGAGCTCATCAAAAAACAAAATGGTAAAACCGGTCCAGTCTATAAGATCGTCAATGATCCGCGAGTGACGCCTTTTGGCCGCTTCCTTCGCCGCTGGAGTTTGGATGAACTGCCTCAATTCATTAACGTCATCAAAGGCGATATGAGTTTGGTGGGTCCGCGGCCCCACCAACCGCGTGAGGTCAGCCAATATGAAAAACAGCACACGGTACTCTTTGCCATTCGTCCGGGTATTACTGGTATGGCCCAAATTTCCGGCCGCAGCGATCTGACGTTTGAAGAAGAAGTGCGGCTCGACACCTTTTATATTGAAAAATGGAGCCTGATCACCGACCTGATCATTTTGCTCAAAACGCCTTTTATTGTTTTTAAAAAAACCGGAGCCTGGTAGAGTGCTATGCGTATCGCATTGGTTCATGATTATCTTTCTCAAGACGGCGGGGCCGAACGGGTCCTCAAAGCCTTCCACGAACTGTGGCCGGAAGCGCCGATCTTTGTGCTGTTTCATAATAAAAAAAAGATCACGGATTTTAATGTCGATTCGATCCACGAATCATTCTTGAGCAAAATGCCCTTTGTAGACAACCATTTCCCGTGGTATTTACCGCTCATGCCACTGGCCACAGAACGCCATGACCTGGAACAATTCGATGTTGTCCTTTCTTCGGCTAGTGCTTTTGCCAAAGGCGTCTTAACCACCCCAAAAACGCTGCACATCTCTTACTGCCACACGCCTACTCGCTACTTATGGTCGGGCACGCATAATTATGTGTCTGATCTTCCCTACAACCCGCTCGTCAAAGCCCTGCTCCCGCGTCTCATTTCTAAAATGCGTTTGTGGGATAAAATGAGCGCTGATCGTGTCGACTGTTTTATTGCTAATTCCAAAACCGTCCAAGACCGTATACAAAAATATTACCGTCGCGAAAGCGAAGTGATCCATCCGCCTGTTGCCGTTGATTCTTTTTCGATCGGCCAAGGTTACGGCGACTACTACGTGGCTGGCGGTCGATTAGTGCCATACAAATCGCTCGACATTGTCGTACAAGCTTTTAACCGTCTGGGTTGGCCGCTCACTATTTTTGGCGATGGCCCGGAGCGCGTGCGTCTCATGAACATGGCCAAACCAAATATTACTTTTCTCGGCCGCATCGGTGAAGACGAAAAAATTAAATTGCTGCAAAATGCCCGAGCATTCGTTCACCCGCAAGTGGAAGATTTCGGGATCACGGCGCTTGAGACTATGGCGAGCGGCCGACCCGTTATCGCTTTTGCCGAAGGCGGCGCAACGGAAACCATTATTCCGGGAGAAACGGGACAATTTTTTTATGAACAATCCTGGGAATCACTCCTCATGGCGCTCTTAGCTTTTGATCCGGCGGCCTGGGACAGCCAAAAGATCCGTGAACACACAAACGCTTTTAGCACCGATTCCTTCAAACAGACGATCAAAAAATTCGTCACTGAACGATACGAAGAGTTTGGTAAAGGTCTCAAACAACCCATGCTCCTTCGGCCACAGTAGCGCCTTTTCCTATGAATATTGGCATCGACATTCGCAGCCTCCTGACGGTGCCCAAAACCGGCATTGGCGAATATACCTTTGAGCTACTTCAAGCCTTATTCGCGCGCGACCAACAAAATCAGTATGCGCTCTTCTATAATGCACATACAAATATTGACCGCCTACTCCCGCCATGGGAACGTGCCAATGTTGAAATAGTTGGTACACACTTCCCCAATAAATTTCTTAATGCTTCAAGCGCCTTTTTCCGAGCGCCCCAACTCGATAAACTCGTAATTAAAAAAAGCCATAAAGCACTAATACACTTAGATTATTGGTTCTCCCCTAACCTTAATTTCACCGCACTTTCAAAAAACACCAAACACATCCTTACGATCCACGACATTTCTTTTGCTTTTTTCCCCGAATTATACACGGCCAAACAAAGGCTCTGGCACACGCTACTCAAACCAAAAAAACAGTGCGCGAACGCTGCACATATCATCGTGCCATCAGCCAATACCAAACAGGACATTGTTGACCACTACGGTATCGATCCGGATAAAGTAACAGTTATATACCCTGGCCTCTCCCCGCTTTTTACCTCTCCCGCAATGGGCGGGTCATTACCTGCGCCAGTCGTTGTGAAAAAATATAACTTGCCCACCAATTATTTACTTTTTCTCGGCTCCATTGAACCACGCAAAAATATCATCGCCGTCATTGAAGCTTTTGAACAGGCCGCCCCCAAACTACCCGCGCCTTACACTCTCGTGATCGCCGGCGCCGCAGGCTGGAATAATAGTTCGATCTATGCCCGCGCGGCGGCGTCACCGCTGCACGACCGTATCAGCTTTATTGGTTATGTAAAACCAGAAGAAAAATATGGTCTGATAAGCGGAGCGACCATATTTATATTTCCATCCCTCTACGAAGGGTTTGGTTTTCCGGTCCTCGAAGCTTGTGCCGCCGGTGTGCCGGTCATTACGTCAAACCGGTCATCACTGCCCGAGATCATGGGAGGCGTCGCCACGCTCATTGACCCGCATCGACCAGAGGAGATCGCTGTTGCCATTATCAATTTGGTACGCTCGCCTGCCTTGCGAGACGAAAAAATTAAAAAAGGGCGAGCGCGAGCGGCCACATTTAAGTGGGACACCGCGGCGGATGCGTTGCTCAAATTACTGCAGCAATAAAACGCATAATTGCCATTGACAAACAGCTCTAACGCCGGTACACTAGGGCCATTATTACACCTTGTTAGGTGAGACGTATAAAGGACAAAGGCCGCTGATCTTCCCCGTCGAGAGACGCTCCAGATCAGGACAGGTTAGCTCGAATTAAGGGTTAACCCAAAGCGGCTTGCTATAACAGCATAAGCCTTTGACACGTCGAAGCTCAACGAGAAGAGGTGT
>Ga0364866_10187_pt1 | contig 45789 bp, 29 predicted proteins | sample ExccelAu500001D3_3_FD_206913 | JGI IMG/M metagenome (GOLD analysis project Ga0364866, IMG submission 206913) | Enriched cells from Trout Bog Lake Hypolimnion, Wisconsin, USA - BchlTB.Aug13.5000.01.D3 | ecosystem: Environmental > Aquatic > Freshwater > Lake > Hypolimnion/Profundal zone | place...
TAATAAGCAGCAACCGTTTTTAACCCAATACGAATAGTAATCTCTTCTCCTATATATTTTGTTGGTACTGAATAAAAATTCCCCTTGGCTACAAAATGGTGATCCTTCTGTACTTTACAGACAGTCCAGATAGGCATATCAAAAATACCAGATGTTAGCTCGATTAAGCATTCTTTTTCTTCTAATAAAAAGGTGTCAATTGGCTTTGATCCTGTTGTGCTGCATACTCTGTGAGATATTTCGTTTTTACACCATTTGATTGCTTCGGTATTAGCCTCAGTAATATTTTGATATAATTTACCAGCTATGAGTTGCTCTCTAACTATTCTAATAGAACGCTCTACTTTTCCTTTGTGTTCAGGTTTGTAGACCTTGGCAGGATCTATTGTAAAACCATAGAATCTTGATAACTCCGAGTAAGTCTCATTTAAGATAGGATCATAAATGTCTGGTTTAATTACTCCGGCTTTTAAGTTATCCAATATTATTCGAGCAGGCACTCCTCCAAAAAAATTAAAAGCATTTATATGGAGTTGAGCCCAACTTACTTGATCTTGCGAAAAAGTGAACTCTACATAACGGTAACGACTATGCGATAGCGTCATTACAAAAACATAGAGTTTTCTACTTTTACCGCTAATATCCTGCATTGTTCCGACATGACCAAAATCTACTTGCCCTTCTTGACCAGCTTCAGTTTTCATATGAATAGTGCTTCTAGGTATTTTGGGAAATTCTTTTTCAATGTATCGGTTAATACTGCGGGTACTTACTTTTACACCTTCTGCTAACAATAAACGCTGAATTTGAGTGTGAGTTATACTTCGCTGGCTAAGCCAATTACCTATTTCCTCTTTATATTTTGCAAGAGTAGCCATTGCAGAGGATTTTTGTATAGCTTCGTTCTTATATAATTTTTCTTCGACCTTGATTGCTATCTTATTTAGTTCATCATCACTAGCTAAAATGCTAAAGTTCTCTTGCTTTGCTAGAGCAAGATACTTTCTTATTGTATCTCTTGATAGGTCAAATGATCTAGATATTTGTCTTTGACTATTTCCTTTCGCGTGCTGGTATAGCACTTCTCTTATTGTTGGCATACTATATTTCCTCATTCAATTTAATTTAAACTCTAATTTAATTAACCAATGTGTTAACTAAATTATCACTCTTTTTTTCTTTTGAAAGTGGACTTCTCTTCTGGCGCAGGGGTGGACTAGTATGCTTGGCGCAGATTCTTTTTTAGTGGACTAGTATGCTTGGCGCACAACAAAGACTACCTGGGTATGGTTACATCCTCCTCACTGATGCCTTCTTTCCGACTTTACTAGGGTGTAAGGAAGTCGTAGATTTTACTTTATTACCACTAACATTATCTTTTATTTTGTCCAATTGAGAAATGAGTCCAGGGTCTAGTCCTTCTATGATAGATGGCTTTTTAGATAACTTAGTTAAATCAGCTTGAATTCCATCCAGATGTTGTCCAATTTCTTTTTCTAGTTTAGTTTTTTCTGACTTGTTATGAGACTTTATTGCATAATACGCTATAATATTACCAATTACTGGAACTACCGATGCAAAAGCGATTCCTACTTTCTGTTTTGTTGATAGTGTATCATAATCTTTAGCTTTGCCAGTTTTTTCGTGTACTTCTTTGCACTTTGCTATTAACGGTAACTCGCATTTCAAATAATCAATATTTGCTATAATAGGCTTACCTTTAAAGTCTTTATGGTTTGCCATTATATCTGCAGCTTTTGGATTATTTAGAAATTGTCCTAAGTTTGACTCCATAGATAATAGTGCAGGGGGTGATTTCTCTCCTAATTTTTGTAAGGCTATATATTTAACTTCTAGATCTTTTTTTCTTGCTGGGGTATCTGTTTTTAAATATTGGTCTATAAGGCTTTCTAGCTTAAGATTCTTGATATTGTTGTCGATGTTATCAGGAGATTTATCTGCTGATAAACCTTTCTGAAGAGCAATGTATTTAGTTTCTAGGTCTTTTCTTAGTGCTGGGTTATCTGTTTTTAAATATTGGTCTATAACCCCTTCTAGCATAAGGTGCTTGATATTTTTGTCGATGTTACCAAGAGATTTATCTCCTGATAAATCTTTCAAAACAGCAATGTATTTAGCTTCAAGCTCCGTTGCTTTAGGTCCATCTGCCTTAAGATACTGATCTAAAATAGTATTCAAAGCGTAGTCTTTTGGATCTAAACCATCAATTTTTATGTTATGTTTAATTGCATATTTTATAGGATCTTTTTCTTCAGATTCAGCAAAAGCTTTTACCCATCCCCCTTTTTTAAAGGCGGGACTAACATTACTGAATTTAGCTATTATCTCTACTTGTTTAGCTATTTCCTGCATGTTATTCTGGTTTTCTTTGATATTGGCTTTAAATAGTCTGCCCAAATCTTCAAAAGTTTCAGGTTGTGAGGTCTGAATAGCGTCGTTACCAAATTGCGATTGAAGAGCAAGGCCTTTTGGATCAAAACCAGCTTTTCTTAGCACATCTATTCTTTGGTCAACTATCGCATCAATTTGTTCTTCACTTAATTGAGAAGACATCTGTTTCAGAGAGGCTGAGTATTTCTCTGCATCAAAAATTAAATTACCCCTCCTAATTGAACTAGTGTAACCAAACTCTTTAAAGGTATCATTTGTTGACACGATCATTGATGAAAAATCTTTGTAAAAAGCCGTAAAAGATTTTCCGTGGTCAATTTTGCCGATAGTGCCATCTTTATGTACCATCATATTTCCCGCATGATAATCTAGCTCCCCCAACATATGGCATGAGGCAATAACTTTTTCAAAGCCTTTTATATTTTTTAATTTTGCGCATTCAGGACTAGAGGGATCAAATAAACCACCCGGACTACCTCCAGCAAATACGCTTAACTGTTCTGTCTCCTTAAAAAATTTGGAACGAACATAAAGTGATTTTGGAGGAACTTCGCTTGATTTGACAAGTTGTTCTTTTGGCGCGTTATCATAGAGTAGAAATTGGTACATTATTGATCCCACGAGCTCCCGAACGCCGTCCTCTCTATTTAAAACATCCTGCTCAGTTCTACAGTCACTATCTTTAATATAAAATTGTTTTAGAATAAATGTTTCGCCCGTTGCCTTTTCTGTTGCAACATAGCCTGCACTCATACCCGCAGCTTTCTTACCTTTTCGTTGATATTGATCTTCTGTGGCAACTACCTTATCTCTTAAACTGTCTTCTACTATATTTTTGGTCTTTTTTTGTATAGGAAAATCTGTTTTTATTTTTGCCAGTTCTTTTGCTAGCGCTTCTTTGCGTAAAAGATCTATTTTTGCTAGTTGCAACTCTTCTGGGGTTAATGGCGGAGTTTGTTCCTTTACCAAAGAGGCTTTAACTAACTTTGCGGCGTTAGCTTGTGGTTGATGGTGCTTTTCCAAGTTAGTTGCAATATTCCCTAGTTCTTTGGCAGATATTGAATACTCACTTCCTATTCTAGAGGCGTAAGTTCGCCCCTCTTTTAAAAAAATTATCAATCCGTTGGTTAATTCATTTTTATGTGTTTCTAGATATTCTGGACCTAGTTTTGTGAGTGTAGGCACCAGAGCTTTGGTAATCTTTTCTACCTTCCCAGGAGTAAATTTTACTCTCTGCTCCTTTTCTATTTGCTTTATTACATCAGCAATTAGCCCATTAGCTGCTGGAGAAAAGGGCAAAACATTTTTTGCCATAATATTTTACTCAATAAAGTTAACTTATACATCATTAAGTAAATAACTATGGCAACTTAGTTGTCAATGTATTAATAACTGAAATGGATGTTTATGGAGAGTTATATATGTATAACTGATACATAACTATTAGTGAGTTGTTTTTTTTATTAGTTAAACTCAGTACTTGTCCTGTCCAGCAACGGTTGCTGCTTAGTTCTGAGATACCAAAACAGATATAGGGGCAGCCCACTAAGCACGAATATGCTTGCAATAGCTAAAGTTTTAATAGGTGTTTCATACATTATCCATATACAAAAACCGGTAGCAACAAGGCCAAATATCCATTGTATAATTGAGTTCTCTAACTTCTTTTGAATTAATAATTTCAAGAAGGAAAGGCAGCACATTAAATATACAAAAAGAAATGTCATAACAGAAAAATCAATTATTTCATTTATTTGTTGAGCTAGGCTTTCATTGGCAGTAAGAAATAACAAGGGAATGATTCCGGTGCAACTTGCTAAAATACTCCAAAGAGGTGCGCTATGCTTATTTTTCTGAGCAAATATTTTAGGCATTAAACCGTCTTCTGCTAGGCCTAGAGCTACTTGTCCGCTTGCTAGTATCCACGCATTAAGAGTTCCTATACAAATAATTGCTGCAATGCAGGCTATAGCTAAATACCATTGGCCACCAAAAATAATTTGAGCAGCATCAACATAAGGAGCTTTTGAATGCATTAGGTCTTGACCGGATATTAAACCCATTATTCCTACGCTATTAACAAAGTAGAGAACGGCTACACATAAGGTGCCAGAAATAATTGCTTTAGGGATAGTTTTAGAAGGGTTCTCTACGGAGCCAGCGGGTGTAGTTGCCGATTCCAAACCAATAAAACCCCATAAAGTTAATAGTGTAACTTTAGCAAGGATTGATGTAGTTGACATACTTGAGACGCTTTGAACAATAACAAAATTGTTACTATCAAAAAAGCATAAGGCTATTAGAGGCATAATTAATAGAGGAATGAATTTCAGTAAAGTTAAGAAGAGCTCCGCTTTACCTGCTGCTTTAACGCCTCTAAGGTTCAAAAGTGTAATAAGTAAAAGTAATATAATTTCTAAGGCTAAATATACGAAAGGGGAGCGTGGGCCGATGAATACACTTAGTGACCCTATTGCTGTAACAATCACTGCGGTAGTGCTAACCCATGAAATAACCCAATAAGTCCATCCGGTAAAAAAAGCTGCTGTTAGTCCAAAAGTATGCTTTACATAGGTGTGTGGTCCACCTGTTTCAGGAAATTTTGCGCAAAGTGATGCAAAAACCAAACAAAGAGCGATTGCTCCTATCCCAGAAATTGCCAAGCCGATTAAACTAAAAACACCGTAACCAGCTAAATTAGCTGGCAGCATAAATACACTTGAGCCAATCTGACTTCCGGTTACAAGGGCAAATACTGCCCAAAACCCTATTTTATTAGACATACGTTTAGGATTATTTCAAACTTTAAAATGAAGAGCACTATACTGATATATTGGAGTTATTTCAATAAGAATATATTGGCTACTAAAGAAGATTATATCAATTCGACATAGTCTTCTTTAATTGTTTTAAGGCCGATCTTTTCAAATGCTATTTCTAAGCTATCCCCAGTTCTTCGGATAATTATACCAGTACCAAATTTAGAGTGCCTTATTCGGCTGCCTGGCTTTTTAGCTGGTGTAGTATCAATATTATTTGGTTTTTGACTGCTTGGTTGCATTGAAAAATTATGCCTTGATCCTAGATAATTAAGCTGATTAGAAGAAGAAGTAAGAGCGCATAATTGCAAGGGTATTTCGCTTAAAAACCTTGATGGTATAGACTTGACGAATTCAGCAAAAATTCTTCGACTCTCCGCGTGTGTGATGTAAAGTTCTTTTTTGGCTCGCGTAATGCCGACATATGCAATACGCCTCTCTTCTTCGAGCCCTTTATCTCCTTCTTCAGCTATGGCTTTTTGATGAGGAAAAATATTTTCTTCCCATCCTGGCAAGAATACCAAATCAAATTCTAGCCCTTTTGCTGCGTGAAGGGTCATGATTTTAACCGTACCACCAAACTCAGACTCAAGTGATTCATTATCCATTACTAGGCTTGAATGTTCGACAAATTCAGTAACATTATTAAATTCATCGATCGCTCTTAGCATTTCATTGATATTTTCAATTCTAGCTCTGGATTCATCTGTTTTTTCTTCTTTTAATACGGCCAGGTAACCAGATTTTTCTAAAATAAATTTCGTTACTTCGAAAGCGGATTCATGTTGATATTTCTGGCCGCATAGGATAATTAAGTTAGTAAATTCTTCAAGACTCTCTTTTGTTTTACCTTTTAAAATATTTTGCTCATTCATCTGTTTTAATGCTGCAAATACAGATATTTCATGTTCAGAGGCAAAGTCTTTGATTTTTTTTAGCGTAACATTCCCGATGGATCGTCTTGGTACGTTGATAATGCGCTCTAGGGCGAGGGTATCATTATGATTAATACTAAGACGAATATATGCAAGTAAGTCACGAATTTCCATTCTCTCATAAAACCTAAGACCGCCAATAATTTGGTATGGCAGGGCGTTGCTGATAAATGCCTCCTCAAAAGATCTTGTTTGGAAACCAGCTCTTACAAGAATTGCAATCTGATTTGTTTTATACTTACTACTATTTATAAATTTTGCTATTTCAGTGGTAATAAATCGTGCTTCTTCTTTGTCGTTCCAGCAAGAAATAATTTTAATTTTCTCTCCGTCTTTTTGATCGGTCCATAGCTTTTTACTGTGGCGGTGTTTATTGTGGCTGATAATTTGGGATGCTGCGCTTAAAATATAAGGTGTTGATCGATAATTCTGTTCAAGTTTGACTACTACAGCATTTGGAAAATCTTGTTCGAACCGAAGTATATTTTTAACTTCAGCTCCTCTCCAGCTGTATATTGATTGGTCATCATCGCCCACGCAGCAAATATTTTTATGCTTACTGGCAAGCATCCTTACCCAAACATATTGTACAGCGTTTGTATCCTGGTACTCGTCAACTAATATGTACTTAAATTTGTTTTGGTAATATTCTAAAATATCGGCGTTATTAATCAATAGCTGATTGCAATAAAGCAGTAGATCGCCAAAATCGACGGCATTTGATGCATGCATTTGCTTTTGATATTCAAAATAAACCAGTTTAGCAAGTTTATAAGCAGGTGCAATAAAATCAGACTCGCTTATTTTATCAGGTGCTAGTCCCTGGTCTTTCCACTTGGAAATAATAATGTGAATCATCTTAGCGGGATATTGTTTCACATCTATATTTAGCTCAAGAGCAATATTTTTGACGAGTCGGATCTGATCATCTTGATTAATGATGGTGAAGTTACTAGTTAAATCCTTACCTAGAAAAGTAATGTGAGCTCTCAGTATTCTTGCAGCAATCGAGTGAAAAGTACCAATATTAAGGCCATCAGCATGAATAATATTAGTTATTCTGTCTTGCATTTCCTTGGCAGCTTTATTAGTAAATGTTACAGCTAAAATTTCATAGGGATGCGCAAGATTTTGTTCTATAATATGAGCAATACGATGTGTTAGCACTTTCGTTTTTCCTGTGCCAGCACCGGCTAGAATAAGAATAGGACCTTTTGTGTGTCTGGTTGCAAGTAGTTGTGGCTCGTTTAGCCCCTCTTGATTGTCGTGCATCTAATTTATAGCTTTTTGACAGCTCCCACTAAGTAATAAGACTATTTTGTAAGATTTTAAGTTTGCTCCCCTATATAAAGAAGGATGCGTGAACTTCACTTTGAAATTAACATATTACAATTCAGCTCTCTTTGCTATAATTATTATAATCTATATAAATTTAGTAAATAGAATACCTATTCCTCAATATCACCTCCCAGTTCCTTTTCTTCCTGATTTTCCTCATTTATGAAATGGGGGATAGCGCAAATAAATACATGAGCTATGAGAGTTTGAGTTCTTAATAATAAGTTTAAGTTCTCTATGATACTCTCGGCCGCTTCAAAGTACTCTGGTACTGATAATAATGGTTCCAATGCAGCTGTAATATCAGACATGTCCATAACAAACATTAAATTTTTTACCGCAAAATCAGATTCCGTGACAGCGGCCATCACCAATGCTTCTTGCCTTAATACTGGAGTAAGGAGAGATAATAATTCAATTAATATGTTGGATGAACTCCCATTAGCTGCTACTTTCACTAAATTATCTTGGATTAAACATACCATTTCTGAATAAAGGATCTCTTTGGCCATATATTTTATACCTGCTTGTTGATTTGAATGATAATAATTGTTTTCCATAATTATGGACAGCCTAAACACTCAACTTTTTGTGAATAGTTAAATACATTAAGACGCAATGTTCTAGTTCCTTGTAAGGGATATGAAGTGAAGCTACTTTAAGCCTTTTCATCACTCCTAAATAATTAATATTTAATTGCAGTTCTCTATATTAGAAATGTTATGTATCACAAAAATATGGGGTTGTAAAAACTAATTTAAACCACAGTATTTATAAAATCCAGGAAATGGGAAAGGATATTGAGATTTGCTTAGATAAATGAACCTAAGTATCTCAGATATAAAAACATTATTTTCCGTGTTTTTTCTTGAAAGAAGGCATGAAAGCAGCTAATGGGAATCGGTTTAAATTTTTTTGAGCTTTAATTATGAGCATTGCGATATACAAAAAGAACGATAAAACTTTCCTCTATCCTTTCTCAAAAAATTTACTATAATCGCTAAGATCAATCATTAAAAATTTATGATATGACTAAACAAGCTTTACATCAGCAGGAACTTGAGAACAGGAGGAGTGCTGCACGTTTGGGGGGTGGAATCAAACGAATAGCAGTTCAGCACGAGAAAGGAAAGCTCACTGCCAGAGAACGCTTAGAGGTTCTGCTTGATCCTGATAGTTTTGAAGAAACAGGGATGTTTGTAGAGCATCGTTGTGATAATTTTGGAATGAGTGACAAGAAATTTCCTGGAGATGGAGTTGTTACAGGGCATGGAACCATTAACGGTAGATTAGTTTTTGTCTATAGTCAGGATTTTACGGTTCTTGGAGGGTCTCTTGGAGAATATCACGCAAAGAAAATTTGTAGTCTTATTGATTCTGCTATTGAAATTGGAGCGCCAGTAATCGGGATAAATGATTCGGGAGGTGCTAGGATTCAAGAAGGTGTTGATGCTCTTGGTGGATATGGAGAGTTGTTTCAAAGAAATGTTAAAGCATCCGGAGTTATTCCGCAGATTACTCTAGTAATGGGACCGTGTGCTGGTGGAGCAGTATATTCCCCTGCGCTTACAGATTTTATCTTCATGGTAAAAGGTTCGTCATACATGTTTGTAACTGGGCCAGAAGTAGTCAAGACAGTTACGGGCGAAGAAGTTACCCAAGAAAAGCTTGGAGGAGCAAGAGTTCATACTACTAAGTCGGGGGTAGCGGATTTAGCTTTCAAGAATGATATTGAGACGCTTCTTGAAACTAGGCGCTTTTTTAATTTTCTGCCACTTTCAAATAGAGGTGCTTTACCAACTAGATCAACAAGAGATCCGGCTGATCGGGTCGATATGTCGCTTAATACTCTGGTACCAACGATTGCTAATAAATCATATGATATGAAGGAGTTAATAGCTCGCATTGTTGATGAAGGAGAGTTTTTTGAGTTGCAGCCTGATTATGCCAAAAATATAATAATTGGCTTTGGTTATATGGAAGGTGCGCCCGTCGGTTTTGTAGCAAATCAGCCGCTGCATTTGGCTGGATGTTTGGACATTGATGCTTCTCGTAAGGCCGCCAGATTTATTAGATTTTGTGACGCTTTTAGTATTCCCTTAGTTACCCTTGTTGATGTTCCTGGATTTTTGCCAGGCGTTGAGCAAGAATATAACGGAATTATCAAACATGGAGCTAAGCTGCTTTATGCTTATGCGGAAGCTACTGTTCCTAAAATTACTGTTATTACCAGAAAAGCTTATGGCGGCGCATATATTGTTATGAATTCGAAGCACTTGCGCGGAGATGTTAATTATGCTTGGGTAAATTCAGAAATCGCAGTTATGGGCGCAGAAGGAGCGGCAGAAATTATTTTTAGGGAGGAATGTAAGGATCCCATCACTAAACAGAAAATAATAGAAGAATATAAAGAAAATATAACTTCTCCCTTCATTGCTGCCTCTAGGGGGTATCTTGACGATATTATCAGACCACAAAATACGCGTTGGCGTATTTGTAAATCACTCAACTATTTACGTGCCAAGAAAATTGAGATGCCGTGGAAAAAACATGATAACTTACCATTGTAATAGATAGTTTGAAAATTGTATGAGCAAACCATTATTTGAAAAAGTATTAGTAGCAAACAGAGGCGAGATTGCTTTACGCATAATGAGAACTTTGCGTAAGATGGGTATTACTTCTGTAGCTATATATTCTGAAGCAGACACAAACTCAAACCATGTGCAATATGCTGACGAAGCTTATTATGTCGGTAATTCGCCTGCGACAGAAAGTTACTTATCGATCAAAAATATAGTTAATGCAATTAGGATAAGCGGAGCTACAGCGGTTCACCCTGGTTATGGATTTTTGGCAGAAAACGCTCAATTTGCTAATATTTTAAAACGTGAAGGGATAACTTTGATTGGCCCTAGTGCTAAAGTTATCAAGCAAATGGGTGATAAAATTGAAGCAAAGAAAGTCGCTATAGATTCGGGTGTTAGTACCGTGCCTGGTTACATGGGAATAATTCAGAGTCTAGAGCAAGCAATCGAAATTGCTCAAGGAATAGGTTTTCCTATCATAATAAAAGCTGCAGCGGGTGGAGGCGGTCGAGGGATGCGCGTTGTTAATGACGTGAAAGAAATGGAAAAAGCGTATAGTTCGGCAAAGCTTGAGGCTGAGAACTGCTTTAGTGATGGTAGGGTATTTATTGAGAAATTGATTAAATCTCCAAGACATATCGAGATCCAACTCTTGGCTGACCAATTTGGTAATGCGGTATGTTTGGGTGAACGGGAGTGTTCAATTCAAAGATATCATCAGAAAGTCATTGAAGAAGCCCCAAGTTCTTTTGTTGACGCCGAAACAAGAAAAAAAATGTATTCAGAGGTTGTGGCTCTAGCTCAGAAGGTAGGATATTATTCGGCCGGCACGGTTGAATTTATGATGGATCAGGATAAAAATTACTATTTTCTTGAAATGAATACTAGGCTGCAAGTAGAGCACCCAGTTACAGAGCTTATTACTGGCATTGACTTAGTTGAGCAGATGATCAGAGTTGCAGCTGGTGAGAAGTTGTCGTTTCATCAAGATGATGTTAAGCTAGATGGTTGGGCAATTGAGTCTAGGATTTGTGCTGAAGATCCTTCTCGTGGGTTTTTGCCTTCAAGTGGGCGAATTCTGGAATATCATGAACCGCCTAAGAGCGCTAATGTAAGAGTAGATAGCGGTGTTGGCCCTGGTGGAGAAGTTAGTATGTATTATGACGCGATGATCGCAAAATTATGCACTTATGCTAAGACTAGGGAAGAAGCGATTGAACTAATGAAAAAGTCCTTAAGTTCCTTTATAATTCAAGGTATTTCTCATAATATTAGCTTTTTGGAAGCTTTAATTCATCATCAGAGATTCATGGATGGTGATATTAATACTGGCTTCATTGATGAAGAGTACCCAGATGGCTTTTCTGGAGCGAAGTTAACTTCTGAAATAAATGAGGTCTTTGTATCTACAGCTATTTTTGCTTTTATTACTGAACAAAAAAGGGCTTCTTCATTAGAACATCAAATGTCAGACCAGTCCAATAAGATTGGTACTCGTTGGATCGTGTCGATCGATGGTGGTCAATTCCCAGTAATGATAAAACCAGTTGATAATGGCTATAACATAAGACATGGCTCAAATAGAATTACTATCAGTAGTAATTGGAATATAGGAAGTCCTCTGATTACAGCTGTCATAAATGGCCAAAAAGTAAATGTAAAAGTTGAAAGGATAGTGACTGGATATAGGTTCACATATTCGGGGATATCGGTAGAAACCTATGTAAGATCGCCAAGAATGTCCGAACTTGAGTCATTAATGATTAAAAGAGATGATATCGAAGGGATGCTGGAACTACTAGCCCCATTATCTGGACAAATTGTAGGAATTAGTGTTGCTGTTGGAGATTTAGTAGTTCCTGGTCAAGAGTTGATTGTACTGACAGCAATGAAGATGGAAAACATTATTACTGCAGAGCGTTCTGGGAAGATTGGTAAAATCAACGTTGTACCCCTAGAAAATGTATCAGGAGGCCAGTTGTTAATTGAATTTGAATAAGACTATAGTCTTATTCAAATTCAACTAGCCAACTTAAGCCTTTTTGCTTCTCTTTCCAGATATAATCCGAATTAGTGTAAGACATAATTATTGCTAATAAACATCATTTTGAGCAGTAATGTTATTTATCTATGATGTATTTTAAAAAATACCCAACAAAAAATTCCAATATATCTTAGTACATTGATTTTTCATTATGTGCTTAGTAGAGTATTTTTATATCAAATATAATTTGGAAAATAGCTATGAAAAATAAAAATACTGTAAGTGTAGATATATCAGAACTTGAGCGCTACGTCAGAAGTACAAATGATAAATCTCCACCAAATCCTATCACCGATTGGATGTCTCTAAAATCGCAGTTGCAGGTTAATGGGTTGAAATCATTTCGTGATGCTTTAAATAAAGAACCGGTCGCATCAATAGATGATATTAGAGCTGAATATTCAACAAAGTTACTTAGTGATTTAGAGCTATTGTCAAAAAGGCATGAAAATAACTCTAAAGCAAGGAATTTGCCTAAGTTTAAGAAAGAGTTTTATGATGAATTGAGACTTCCGCCGGCTGAAAGATCAGAAGAATATAGAGAATTTGTAACAAAATATTCTAAGCTTGAAGCATCAAAGCATGCTATAGAAGCCATTTCTGCCAAGGCTTTGCTAGATCTTGATAAGTCGGAATTGTCTATTGGTAATATAAAAGAGAATTTAACTAAAAATCTTGATACATATAAAAATGAATATGGAAACCAAACCCTTAAAGATCACAACAGAGCAATCATTGGATTTAAAGGTAGAGATGGGGTGGTATGTGATGTCACACTTGAGGAGATAAGAAGTTCTGAAAAGCTTGGTTTGACTGGCGAACAACGAGAGTTTATTCTGACGTCTTGGCAGCAAGGGTCTTTTGAAAGCGGCTGGCTTTCTGGTATTGCATCGATGCGTGGCGATGATGGGAGAAGGGTATTCCCTTCTGACTCTACAAATCGGACACAAATTTTTATTGATGCTTCTGATGGAGTAAAGGTGCACAACCGGGTGGTTACTAAGCTAATGGATATGACTGATCCAGAAGATCCTAAAAAAGTTGATTATGTAGAAGGGGCAACGACGGTAGATATAACAGCTATGAAGGCTGATACATTTATACCAGGTTGTGCTACTTCGGAGCCAAAAATTGAAATTCAATTGACCAACCTTGCCCCTGATATTGCTTTTAATTTACCGGAAGGTTTAAAAGTAGAGAAGGTTCCAGATCAATTAAGGCTAGCTGAAAAAATTAAATCGCTTGGTATTGAAGCAAATTTATATGCTATGGTTAATGGTACTCCAAATGCTGAGAGAGCGGAAGGTTTGTTAGCACATTTAGTTGATAAGAAGGAGGAGCGTGATCAACTAGTTAAGGTGTATAAAACAAATGAAATATTTTCGAGTATAGGGAAAATAGAAGATCCTTTGGTTAGAGCTGAAGCCATTATATTACAATTAGAAGAAGACAAGAATCTATCAGTTCATTCTCAAGATCCAAAATCTCATCAAAGAGCGATAGAACTTTATTGTAGAGCAGAAAAAGATCCAGAGCTTAGAAAACAGTTTGCCATGGAACATTTAGATGGATTTTTAAAAGAACAGAAGTCAACCAATTTAAATGATGCAATGGTAGGCAAAATGCAAGAAGCAGTTGTTTCGATTCTTACTCCTATTTGTAAAAATAAGAATGAAGTAGTGGCATTAGAAAAAAATGCAGCAAAATTGGTTAGGCAATGCGCTGCAGATGTTGGAAAAAATATGAGCTGGAGTCAGTCCTGGGAAAGATTTAAAGATAAAGTATCAGATGTTGTTGGCAGTCTTGTTGGCCACAGAAATCATTCGGTCAAGGAAATTATTTCTCAGCACCCTAAACTTAAACAAACCCTCGAAGCTAATCTAAAAACAAGCGCTAGAATTATCCCTCCAAAAGCTAATAATACTGAGCGTGGCAGGTAAGTAATGCTATAATTAGGGATAGTAACTAAAAAGTATGATAATTACAGATAAGTAGGCAAGGGATACAAAATTTTATGGCACCCAGGTGAATTTAGTATTTAGAGATTTTGATTCTCTTTCTAGGCGGGATAAACATGGTTTGCTTTGTTTCGTTGAAATTTGAATTAAGTTCCATAATCCCTACGTAATAACTTCCGTTTTTTACTAAACTAATTACTGACCAACCATTTTTGATATCTTCGGAAATTTTATCTAATTCAACTTGATTATCAGTAAAGGACACTAATTTTTGTTGAGGTTTATTTTTAGACATATAATTAATAACTAAAGATTATTTAACAGGCTCTTAACAACACCACTATAATGTTATTTGACATAATTTGCAAGGAAAACTGTAGTAAATGTAGTTTATTTCTAAAATATATTCTGATTTTTTATGTTAAGAATTGGGCATTGCTATGAAAAAATTTATACTACTAAGTCAGTTAAGATTAATAAGAGCTTGTTGACAAGGCGAAAACCCCTTATTATGGTCACAATTTATTTTTAAAATTGATCGGTATGTTTGAATTAGGAAAATATAAGCTAACTCTTAAGCAATACGTTGACTCATACGAGAAAATGTTATTGATAAGGCGTTTTGAAGAAAAATGTGGACAGCTTTATGGTATGGGCTTAATAGGAGGCTTTTGCCATCTCTATATTGGTCAAGAAGCAGTGATTGCTGGTATTGATCTAGCAAAAGATAAGGATGATAGTACTATAACCAGTTATAGAGATCACGGTCATATAATTGCTTCTGGGATTGACCCAAAATACGTTATGGCTGAACTTACCGGTAGAGCTTCTGGATGTTCAAAAGGCAAAGGAGGCTCAATGCATATGTTTAATAGTGAAGGAAAGTTCTATGGTGGTCATGGAATTGTAGGAGCGCAGGTACCTATCGGAACTGGCTTGGCTTTCGCTGAGAAATATAATAATACGAATAAATTGTGCTTTACTTTTCTTGGAGATGGAGCTGTAAATCAAGGGCAAGTGTATGAAGCCTTTAATATGGCTGCACTTTGGAAGTTACCTGTAATCTATGTTATAGAGAATAATGAGTACTCAATGGGCACATCTGTTGCAAGATCAACTGCTATGACAAGTTTGCATAGGAAAGGAGAGTCTTTTGGTATACCAGGCTTCCAAGCAGATGGTATGGATATTGATTCTATTTATAATGCAACTATGCAAGCTGTAGAATATGTCCGTGGTGGAAATGGTCCTGTAATTATTGAGGCTAAAACTTATCGCTATCGTGGGCACTCAATGTCGGATCCTGCAAAATATAGGACGAAAGATGAGGTAGAAGAAAAAAAGACTTATGATCCAGTAGCCGCGGTTAGGCAGATAATTACAGATAACGCATATGCAAGCGAAGATCAGTTGAAGGAAATTGAAAATAGGGTAAAAAAAATAATAGCTGAAGTAGCTGAATTTGCAACAACGGAAGCTCTTCCAAGCGAAGAGGAGCTTTTTACAGATATTTTTAAGTAAGGGGATTATGGCAGAGATAACAGTTAGAGAGGCCTTAGGGCAAGCCATGAGAGAAGAAATGCACAGAGACAAAAGGGTTTTTGTTATGGGCGAAGAAGTGGCAGAGTATCAGGGGGCCTATAAAATAACACAAGGTTTGTTAGAAGAGTTCGGACCAAATAGGGTTATAGATACTCCAATTACAGAGCACGGATTTACTGGGCTCGCGATTGGAGCCGCATTTGGGGGGCTTCGCCCCATTGTTGAATTCATGACCTTTAACTTTTCTATGCAAGCATTCGATCAAATTGTAAATTCAGCAGCGAAAACAAACTATATGTCTGGCGGGCAGCTTGGGTGCCCTATAGTATTCCGAGGGCCTAATGGAGCTGCCGCAAGAGTGGGGGCACAGCACAGCCAGAATTATGCAGCATTATATGCACATATTCCTGGTTTAAAAGTTATTGCTCCTTACAGTGCTGAAGATAGTAAAGCGTTGCTTATTAGCGCAATTCGAGATGATAATCCGGTGATTTTCTTAGAAAATGAGATAATGTATGGTCAGAGCTTTGAAGTTCCAGATATTATTGAGCCAATTGCAATTGGTAAAGCTAAGGTTTTGCGAGAAGGAACTGATGTAACAATTGTTGCTTTTTCCTTGCAGGTAGGGTTGGCTCTTGAAGCAGCCCAGATACTTGCCCAAAGCGGCATTAGTGCCGAGGTGATTGACTTGCGAACAATAAGACCGCTTGATGAAAAGGCGATTATAGAGTCTGTAATAAAAACTAATCGTCTAGTATGTGTTGAAGAGGGGTGGTTCTTTGCAGGTATTGGAGCTACTATTAGTTCAATAATAATGAGAGAAATCTTTGATCATTTAGATGCGCCGGTTGAGATAGTTTCTGGCAAAGACGTACCGCTTCCATATGCAGTAAACCTTGAAAAATTGTCCTTGCCTAATACTATGGAAATAGTAGAAGCATCTAAAAGAGCTTGTTATAGAGATAATTAAAAAATGAAGGATAATAATGCCAACAAAAATCTTAATGCCCGCGCTTTCACCCACTATGGAACATGGCAATCTTGCGAAATGGCTAAAAAAGGAGGGTGATACCATTAAAGCTGGTGAAGTAATTGCAGAAATAGAGACTGATAAAGCTACGATGGAAGTGGAAGCGGTTGACGAAGGAATTCTGGCAAAAATATTAATCCCTCAAGGAGCACAAGAGGTTCCTGTAAATACTTTGATTGCAATTTTAATTGAAGATAATGAAAATGAGTCTGTTCTGGCAGAATTTATTGCAAAAGAAGCGTCTGCTAACTCTGTGGCCGCGGAGGATAACTCCGATAAAAAGCAGCTACTACCCGCAGTATTAAATAACACACATAATTCTCAACCAATGCAGACTCCCTTAGCTACAAGCTCAGGTAGAGTTTTTGCATCTCCTTTGGCACGGCGAGTTGCAGCTATAGATGGTGTAAGTCTAGCAAATATTAGAGGAAGTGGGCCTCACGGTAGAATCGTCAAAGCAGATATCGTCTCGTCAGGTCAGGTCAAAGGTAAAGTTTTCAGGCATGCTGAGGAATTTCGTTTGTTACCTAATAATAATATGCGCAAGATCATTGCAAAACGTTTGCTTGAGTCTAAACTTACTGTTCCCCACTTTTACCTATCAATCGATTGTATGATGGATGCACTTCTAGAAGCTAGAGTGCAGGTAAACAATACACTTGGGGAGGATAAAAATAAAAAACTATCAGTAAATGATTTTGTCATTTTAGCAGCTGCTAAGGCTTTAAAAGATGTGCCTGCTGCAAACGCAAGTTGGAGTGATGAAGCAATCAAGATTTATAATAATGTAGATATTTCAATTGCTGTAGCAATTGATGGGGGTTTGATTACTCCTCTTATTCGAAATGCGGATCAGAAAGATATAATTAAAATTTCTGCCGAGATGAAGGATCTAGCTAAGAGAGCTCGTGAGAATAGTTTAAAACCCGAAGAGTTTCAAGGCGGTGGCTTTAGTATATCCAATTTGGGTATGTATGGAATCAAGAGCTTTAATGCAATTGTTAATCCTCCTCAAGGATGCATCTTAGCGGTTGGTATGAGTAGTAAAAGAGCAGTGGTAGTTGAAAACAGGATAGAGATAGGGACGGTGATGGATGTGAGCTTATCTTGTGATCATAGAGTTGTAGACGGAGCGGTTGGTGCACAATTTTTAGCTGCGTTTAAGAAATATATTGAATCTCCTATATTAATGTTTATTTAAATTAAGTTTATTTATGGAAAATTTTGACGTTGTTGTGATTGGTGGCGGGCCTGGCGGTTATGTTGCGGCGATTAGAGCCTCGCAATTAGGTAAAAAAACTGCTTTAATTGAGAAGGAACATTTAGGCGGAATCTGTCTTAATTGGGGGTGTATTCCAACTAAAGCTTTACTAAAATCAGCTGAATTATATCAAAAAATGAAGCATTCCCAGGAATTTGGAATTTCAGCTAGTAATATTGAATTTGATATAAAACAGATAGTTGATCGTTCTCGTGATATTTCAACAAAGCTTGTTGGCGGGATAAAAGCCTTACTTAAAAAGAATAAAGTAACTGTAATAGAAGGATCTGCAAAGCTTGAAGGAGCTGGGCAAATCTCAATCAACGGTAAGGATAAAATCAGCGCCAAGAATATAATTATTGCAACTGGTGCAAGGGCAAGAAGCCTTCCTGGTTTTGAAGCTAATGGCAAAAATATTTGGACGTATCGTCAAGCTCTAGTACCAGATAGTGTGCCTAAATCCATGATAATAGTTGGTTCTGGTGCTATTGGGATAGAGTTTGCTAGCTTTTATAATGCTCTCGGATCCGAGGTTATAGTTCTTGAAGCTGCGGATAGAATATTACCTGTTGAAGATGCTGAGATCTCTGTTATGGCAAAAAAAGCCTTTGAATCCCGAGGGATAAAATTTAAGACTGGAGTCAAGTTAGAAGCGCAAAAATCTTCTGGTAAAGGAGTGAGTGTAACTTTCGATTATAACGGCAAGAAGGAATCCCTAGAGTCAGAAGTATTGTTAATGGCCGTTGGAATTGTTGGCAATATTGAAGATATAGGTTTAGAAAAGACAAAAGTTATTGTTGAGAAAGGGCACATAGTTACAAATAGCATGATGCAAACAGCAGAGAGTGGAGTATTTGCAATAGGGGATGTGGCTGGAGCGCCATGGCTCGCTCATAAAGCTAGTCACGAAGGGATTATTACAGCAGAATTTATTGCCGGTAAAAACCCGCATGCTATTACAAAAACAAATATACCTGGCTGTACATATTCAACTCCACAAATAGCAAGTGTTGGGCTGAGCGAAGAAGCTGCTAAAGCAGCTGGTTATCAAACAAAAATAGGAAGATTTCCATTTTATGCTAATGGAAAAGCATTGATTCTAGGAGATAGTGATGGTTTAATAAAAACTATCTTTGATGCTAAAACCGGTGAATTACTGGGAGCTCATATGATTGGGGCCGATGTAACTGAGCTTATAGGTGGATATGTAGTTGCAAAAGAAATGGAAGGAACAGAAATTGATTTGATGAACACGATTTTCCCGCATCCAACTTTGTCAGAGATGATGCATGAATCTGTCCTACAAGCATACGGGAAACAGATACATATTTAGAAATATATAGGGTAAACATGTCCAATACTTTAAAACTTATCCAGACCTTAGGTTCAAAGATTTGTCATGATTTAGCAGGTTCAATTGGTACGATTGATAACTGTCTCAGTTTACTTGATAGTGATAATAAAATTATCAGAAAGCAGGCCAAAAACTTGGTACTAGAAGAATCAAAAAATTTAGTCAAACGTATTAAATTTTTTCGCAGCACCTATGGATTAGTCGAAAATGAGTCTAAGCTAAATATAGTTGAAATGGTAGACATCTTGAGGAAATTCTTTGAAGATACTAAAATCAATTTTAATGCACACATAATGGGTGATTTATTATCAGTTGATGCTCATATGGCTAAAGTAGCATATAGTTTAGTTTCTATTGCATCAGAAAATATCGGGCTTGAAGGTGAAATTGACCTATATATTAACGAAGAAGACGATACATTATTTAAAGTTCAGAGCCACGGAAGAAAATTTCATTTGAAACATGGATCTTTTGCTGTTTTAGATGGTAATATAACTGAGCCGCTTACCATAACCAATTGTCGTGAACATTATGCAAGTAATATATGTAGTGAACATGGGTATAAGTTGGCGATAAGTGAAAATGCAGAATTTATGGAGTATTTTGTTATAAAAGGTTAGAGGGTCTTATGAGTGACTATCGGATTGAAACTGATTCCATGGGTGAAGTTAAAGTAGAAAACCAATATTATTGGGGAGCTCAAACTCAACGTTCTATTAATAATTTTAAAATCGCTGGTCAGAAAATGCCGCAAGAAGTTATAGAAGCTTTGGTTATTATAAAGAGATCGGCAGCAATAGTTCATGGCAGTTTAGGAGTTCTTGATAAAGATCTAGCCAAGGTGATTGTAGAGTCAGCAGATCGAATACTTGGTGGAGAGTTGGGTGACAACTTTCCTCTGGTTGTTTGGCAGACCGGTTCTGGGACTCAATCAAACATGAATGTTAATGAAGTAATTGCTGGCATTGCGAATGAAAGCTTAACTAGCAAAAAAGGTGGTAAATCTCCAATTCATCCTAACGATCATGTTAATATGGGGCAGTCATCGAACGATTCATTTCCCACGGCGATGCATATAGCAACAGTGCTTAGTACCAATGGAAAACTAATTCCAGCATTAAAAAAATTATATAAGAGCCTAGATACTAAGGCAAAACAATGGAAATCCATTGTAAAAATAGGCAGAACTCATTTGCAAGACGCAACGCCTATAACGCTGGGACAAGAATTTTCTGGTTATGCTTGTCAGATTCAGTTGGGTCTTGAAAGAGTTGAGCAATCATTAGCAAGAGTTCATTATTTAGCCCAAGGTGGGACGGCTGTTGGAACAGGTATTAATTGCAAAGCTGGTTTTGCAGAAAAATTCGCCCAAGAAGTTTCAAATTTTACTGGATGTGCTTTTAAAACTGCATCAAATAAATTCGAAGCACTTGCTTGCCACGATGCCTTAGTTGAGTTTTCTGGTACATTGAATACTGTGGCTGTTAGTATGATGAAGATTACAAATGACATACGTTTGCTTGGTTCGGGGCCAAGATGTGGCTTTGGAGAATTAAAACTACCGGAAAATGAGCCTGGCTCATCAATTATGCCTGGAAAAGTTAACCCAACACAGTGCGAAGCCATGACTATGGTAGCAGCACAGGTGATTGGTAATCATATGGCTGTTACTATTGGTGGAAGTAATGGACATTTTGAACTCAACGTGTTTAAACCCTTGATAATTCAGAATGTTATCCATTCCATTAACTTACTCAGTGATGCAATAGTAAGCTTAGTGGATCATTGCATAGATGATATAGAGCCTAATATTGACCGCATTAATCTATTGCGTGACCAGTCCTTGATGCTTGTTACCGCACTTAATCCATATGTTGGCTATGATAATGCAGCAAAAATTGCTAAAAAAGCTTATGCCGAAGGTATGACGTTAAAAGAAGCTGCAATTGCTTTAAAGCTTATATCTGCAGAAGATTTTGATAGATATGTTGTGCCTGAGGACATGGTATAAAAAATAAGCAAAGATAATCGGCACCTGTAATTCTTAAATGCAATCGCAGGAATAAATGCCTTAAATCTTCTATTAGCATAGTAATTCGAGTGATCAGACAATATTACTACTCGATAGTGGGTGACAAATTAACTGGAGAACAATGGACTTTAAGTTTTGCTTAAAAGGGAAGCTTCTTGCTATCCAGATAAATAAGCACTATTAAGCTGGGTAGGGAAATTATTACAGCAAATGTAAAAAAACCATCCCAATTTAACATTTCTACTAATTTACCGGAATAAGCGGAAATCGTATTACCAAAAATCCCTGATGCGCTAATTAAGAGAGCATATTGGGAGGCTAAATATTTTTTATTACAAATAGTGCTTAAATAACTCATTAGAGCAACGGAGGCTATGCCTTCCGAGATGTTTTCAGTTGTAACTACTAGGCGCAACGCTGACATTTCCATACTATGATTTTGCAGCCATATTAGTGCAAAAATCATCCAAAGTTGCGCAAGTCCGCTAAATATCAATCCACGCAGGGGGCCTAATATATACATAATGAAGGCGCCTAAGCACACACCAAGAATAGAAGAACTAAACCCACACATCCTAATAGTATCTGAAATTTGAGATTTAGAAAATCCTATATCCAGATAGTAAGGAAGGATTATTACGGTAGAAATAGATTCTCCACATTTATATAAAATAATTGCTGTTAAAATTAAAAAAGCATGCTTTTTTCTAAAAAAATCTTGAAAAGGTGTGTAAATTATCTCTACTAGAGAACTATGAGCAGCTTTCTGAAAATCATCTGGTCCCTCCCCATCCTGAACTAATACTACTAGTACAAAAACTGCAATGACAAAAAATAGTGCTATAACTTTAATGGTAACTGACCAATTATTAGTATGGCTTATAATACTTAGACCACCAAAATTAAGAATGATTATGCCTGCTCGATAACCTAAAACTGCAGCAGCAGCCCCCATTGCTTGTTTCTCAGGCTCGAATATCTCAATTCTGTAAGCATCAAAATTTATATCGTAAATAGAAGAAACAAAAGTTATAAGGATACATAAAATAAATACTATTTTTAAGAAATTTTGAGGAGAAATAGTACTAGTAATAAAAATTAAGATACTAGTAATTAAAGTACACAATATAAACCATTTTTTTCTATGACCGAATTTAGCAGGAAAACGAGGAGTATAATTGTCAATAAAGGGGGACCAGATGAACCTTAAAGAAGTGGGCAATCTAGCAAAAGTAAATAAGGTAATAAGAGCAATTTCAATCCCTGATTCTTTCAACCAGACTATGACGTTTAAACTTACAAAAGCCATAGGTACTGCTCCTATTAGTCCAATTATAAATATTTCTAATAATTTATAATCTGTACAAAGAAAAATTACATTAATAAAATTTTTCAGCATAAATTCCTATTTTATGAATAATCGACTTCAGGACTTATACAATTATATCTATTCACTTAAGACCTGACATTACCCCATAACTTTGAATAGCATATTGGAGAAATTTGTCTATGTCAGAGGGCTTAGCGTTTGGCCTTATTATAGCATCAATATTTCTTACTTTTCTAAAAGGTAGCCTTAGCTCCTTATAGTAAAAATATGGTCCCTCAATGTCGGCATTAAGGTATACATTCCCTTGATCTACGAGGCAAAATAATATCTTATCTTTATATATACCTTGGGCCCCAGCTTCATATTTAATTGTTATATTCCCCATTGGCTTAAGGAGGAACAAAATTCTTTTTAGTATAATTCTAGGATGAATAGCCGCATTCATATTACCTCATATATAAATTTTCGTTTGATGTGACCTCTAGTTAATATTAATTATATAATTTTTGAGTTTGGGCCTATTGCAGTTTAGAAATTTAATTAATTTTCTCCAATATAGGCATTAATTTAAACAATATAAGGGACATAATATAAATGTTCTGTAATCCTAAGTTGTACCTATACTACATAATAGTCTTATAATAAATTAAAAGTCAATATAGTAACAAGCGGTAATATCGCCTAAAAACCAGACAGTAGTAAAGCCGGTAGAAAATACTCAAAATCTTGTATTGTTGGTCCTATATTTGGGCAAACTTGGCACTTAATCCCTTATATTATGTTCTGCGTTGATTAAGTATATTTGAACGGAGAAAATATAATTCTAATTACACCTTAGATTTAATAAATAATATATAGCCAGTAATATTGACAACAAGATTTATAATATTTACAGTAATATTAAATAAGTTTAAGGCAGAAGAGTAAAAATTAAAGTATCAATAGGACCTCTATTAATTATTTACCTTAGCAATCATTATTTGGATAAAATATAGTTACATAACGTATAGTTCTCCTACATCAATCATTTTTATATTACTTAATATGGACGAAAGAGAGATTCCTAAGTTACCTGAAGTGCCCCATCTAGATAAGGAAACGATAGATATGCTTACCAAATTATGTTTTCGTCAGGATAATAACTTATCTCTATATATGGCTGACACTGTATTTATGTTTGGCACATCAGTGTCTTTGAAAGAGGCGGAGAGAATAGTTCTTGACGTAATAAAAAAAGTAAGGCCAAAATTATTAGTCTTAACAGGAGGTATGCCGAAATATAATGATTCATATTATATAAAGCGCCCTGAATCAGAAAATTTTTATGATATTATAAAAGATAAAATCTTGACTCCTATAGAAATAAAAATAGAAAATAAATCGAATAATAGCTTAGAAAATGTACAATTTTCATTCCCCTTATTAGCTAGTAGCCAATCAATAATTTTTATTACTAAAAATTTTGCTGCCGGTAGACATTTCTTAATTCTTAAAAAATACTTCCCTAATATTCCTATTTTTCAGAAAACTTATGAGCCAGTCTATCCTGATAATAATAGTATAATTATTTCTAAAAATAATTGGAGCAATAATGTACTTACTGCTAGTCGGGTATGGGGTGAGTTTTTACGGATAAAAAGTTTTGAAGGATCAGGCAATAATTATACGTGATTCTTACTTGCTTTAAAGCTAAATACAAAATAATGTATAAAAATAAACTATTTAGCGCACGAGCTCGCTTTAGGGATGCTTTAAAAGCACTAATAGTGTGGATCATGACTTAGTAGCTTGACAATAAAAACTAAACGAAATATATGAGTAATATTCCCGCAAAGCAATTAGTGCTTTACATTATTAATACCATAAAACCTTTTCCCTTATCTGTACTAACTATGTTTTTAACTGCGATAATATGGGCAGTAGATCTTTCGCTTAGAGCATATGTGCTAAAAGTTATTTTAAACCGTTTAGCTGCTAGTGAACAACATAATATTTTTGCTAATCTAATAGGGCCAATTATTTTCTACCTGGGGCTATATCTTTTGCTTTCTATATCATTTCGTCTTTATAATTATTTTGTTGAGATTAAGATGATTCCTGCTTTACGTGCAAAAATAGCCAACGATGCATTCGAGCTTTTGGTTGATAAAAGCCAAAATTTTTACCAAAATAATTTTTCAGGCGCTTTGACTAATAAAGTCAATGATTTAACAAGTTCTGTTCCGGCAATTGTAAGAATTATTATTGATCGATTTTTTAGCCACGGATTAGCTTTATGTATAGCAATTATTACTTTATGGCAAGTGAGTAGCTACTTTGCTCTTGGTATGCTAATATGGGCGGTGATTTTGGTTACAGGAGCAGGGATTTATTCAAAACACATAAGTATGCTAGCTTCCAAATGGTCAGAATCTGCTTCAACTATTACGGGCAATCTCGTTGATGTGTTGTCAAATATTTTATCTGTACGATTATTTAGTGCTAAATCACAGGAGAAAAAATCGTTAGGGGGTGTATTTCAAAATGCCGTTAATGCTGAGCGGCAACTAGAATGGGCATATCTTTGGATGTGGATCTATATTTCAGTTTCTTCGCTCATATTACAATCCTTCAATTTTTATTTCCTCCTCAAAGGTAGAGAAGAAGGCTGGATCACCGTTGGAGATTTTGCTATTGTCTTACTTATTAACATTTCAATTGCTGATTTTTTCTGGGAGCTAACGAAAGATTTTTCAGAGTTTTCAAAGTTACTAGGACGCATTACTCAATCCCTAAGAATTATTTTGGATAAACCTGAATTTCAAGATTTACCAGGAGCTTATGAATTAAAAGTAACTAAAGGTATTATTTCTTTTGAGCAAGTATTATTTCATTACAAAGGAATAGTACCTTTATTCCATAACAAATCCGTGATAATTGGAGCGGGGCAGAAAGTAGGTTTAGTAGGCTATTCAGGCTGCGGCAAATCAACATTCGTAAATCTAATTTTGAGGCTTTATGAGGTAACTGACGGAGCCATCCTCATTGATGGCCAAGATATTCGTGAATGTACTCAAGATAGTCTTCGTAAGAATATTGCGATGATTCCTCAAGATCCATCCTTGTTTCATCGAACTCTGATAGAAAATATTCGTTATGGACATATCGAAGCTAGTGATGAGTTGGTAGTTGAGGCGGCTAAAAGAGCGCATGCGCATGATTTCATTACAAAACTACCGCAAGGCTATAATGCACTTGTTGGTGAAAGAGGTGTAAAGCTTTCGGGAGGGCAGCGTCAAAGAATAGCTATAGCAAGAGCTATTCTAAAAAACGCGCCTATTTTAATTTTAGATGAAGCTACATCGGCTCTTGATTCTGTAGTTGAAAGTGATATTCAGCAGAGTCTATGGGAACTTATGCAAGGTAAAACAACAATAGTGATTGCTCATCGTCTATCTACACTTTTGCATATGGATCGTATTCTTGTCTTTGAGATGGGTAAAATTGTCGAAGATGGTACGCATACAGAGCTACTCGCCATGAATGGCATGTATAAGAGCCTGTGGGAAGCTCAAGTCGGTGGGTTTTTATTGGATCAAAAAAGGTAGTATTTATCCCTTATTACAGATAATAATTGAAATTGGGGAAATAGTTTTCTCGTCTTTCCATTTGTAACCATCATCTTCTTTACCTAGAGGATTATGGACATGGGTAATAACTAAACCAGCTTTTTGAAAAATTTCTCTATAATCTTTTTCTGTCCAGAAATAATCATCAATTGTAAGATTTATGTCCCGGAACTCTATTTTCACTTTGGAACCGCTAGTAATATTTTTATTTTCTGGAAAATTCGTGTTTAGTGTAAGCCATTCGTGATGATAAGTATGGTCGCTAGCTGAGATTGATATAAATGTTCCTTCTTCCTTTAGCACTCTATGTATTTCTTGAACTGTGTTTAACATTTCATCTTTTTCTCCGATTTCTAGCAAGACAAAACTACAAAGAACTAAATCAAAACTATTATCGTCAAATGGTACTACTCCACTATTTATTTTAGTATATTCTCCATTAGGATCTCTTTCTTGTGCTATAGATAGCATTCGTTCATTTATATCCACAGCCACTACATTATAACCTAATGATTTGAGAAACAAGGTGGACTCGGCTGTCCCACAGCCATAGTCTAAAACCTTTTTCCCGCGAACATATTTGTTTAAAATGTCTGGCATGTCCCTATACGATAAAGATGGAGTGCCTATGAATTTAAAGTTTGAATATAAATCTGCATACAAATTTGGGGTGGTGCTTTTATCGGATAATATCATAAACAGTGACTTTTTTATTAAAATGCATTCCTATATAAATTATTATACTAATTTGGTAAGATACTGAAATATTTTTTATTAAGCATGGCGTTGACATGTAATGTTTCTTGCACTAGCTTACATCAAGTAATTTAACTTTAAGGAAAACGTACAGTGGACAAAGTCTCTGAATCAATTAGTTGGGTAGCAAAATTAAGACATAGTAAAATGAGGTTTGCTATTTGGCCAGTTAGGTCATATGAATTGCTAAAATTCTTCCCGATGGCTTTTCTGATGTTATTCATATTACTTACGCAAAATTTGGTGCGGAGTCTAAAAGATGGTTTTATAGTTACGATGATTGGCACAGAAGTTCTGAGTTTTATCAAGCTTTGGGGTGAGCTGCCTATGGGTATATTGTTCGTTATATTGTATACAAAAATGTGTAACGTCATGACTACCGAACAAGTGTTTAGGATTATCGTATCAATTTTTATAATATTTTTTGCTGCTTTTGCATTCGTTATTTTCCCAAATAAAGAGTTTTTTCATCCAGATCCAGTTGTAGTGGAACAATATGTAGCTTTGTTTCCTCATTTAAAATGGTTCATTGTGATGTGGGGCAAGTGGAGTTTTGTGTTATTTTATATCATGGGTGAGTTGTGGACAGTAATAGTATTTTCCCTATTTTTTTGGCAACTAGCTAATAAGGTTACTAAAACAGAGGAAGCTCAAAGATTCTATATTTTCTTTGGATTATTTGGTCAGTTAAATTTGCTTCTTTCGGGAGTAATAATCATTTATTTTACTCAAGGACAACATTTTTTACTTCCTTTATTTTCAACAATAAGGGATAGCTCGGAAGTTGTATTAAAATCGATGACTATATTGATTACTATTTCAGGTGTAATATGTCTTTTACTGCATAGATATATTGAAGTAAAAAATGTTGAAACATTAAAAGGTATAATATTTAAAAATAAAAGAACTGATATTCTTAAGTTGACTTTGAGACAAAGTGCTAAAATGGTCTTTACGTCTAAATATTTAGCACTAATTTGTATCTTGATGGTGTCTTATAGTACAGTAGTGAACCTTATTGAAGGATTATGGATGTCAAGAGCAAAGGCTTTATATCCTGCTACAAAAGATTTTATGGCCTATCATGGAAATGTATTATTTTGGACTGGCATCGCTACATTAGGCTTTATATTTATTGGTAATATTATTGTAAGGCGTTGTGGGTGGTTTTGGGGAGCTGTATTAACTCCGCTAATGTTTCTTTTAGTAGGATCAACCTTTTTTACCTTTGTTCTCATAGAAGAAAAGTTGAGTTATATACTGCCAGGCTTAACTGCCTTTGCTCCTTTAGTAATAATAGTATTTGTTGGTAGCGCTCAAAATGTACTAGGAAAAGGAGTGAAATATTCTATGTTTGATGCAACAAAAGAGATGGTTTATATTCCTCTGGATCAAGAGATGAAAACTAAAGGCAAGGCAGCGGTTGATGTACTTGGGGCAAAGCTAGGTAAGTCTGTGGGAGCTCTAGTTCAAATGATTAGCTTTACTATCTTTCCTGCCGCGCATCATGAGGATATAGCCGGATTTTTGATGTTTGTTTTCGTTGCTGTTTGTTTAATATGGATTTTAGGCGTTAAGATGCTTAGAGATGATTATGTGCAGTTGCTCAAGAGAACGACTTAAAAAACATGAACTTTAGAATTAAGTAAAATCTGTACGTTTCTCCATTTTTTTTAATAGGGTATCACGTTTGAGTTTGGATAAATAATCTAGAAATACTTTGCCATTTAAATAATCTATTTCGTGTTGGATTACCGTAGAAAAAAATCCACTAGCTTCCAGTTCTTTACTGTTGCCTTCGTAATCTAGATAGTTCAATTTTATTGACTTAGGACGAGTTATTTCTGCTTTAATGCCTAGAAAACATACGGATGCTTCGGTAAAAATTTGGGTTTCTTCTGAGCTCCAGGTGATTTCTGGATTTATGAATGTATAGGGTTTTAATATATTTTCTTTTTGCAGATCGACAACAACAATACGTTTTAATATTCCCACCATATTTGCGCCAAGACCAACCGCCTTTTCTTTATACATAGTATTAAACATCTGATCAATCAGCTTTCTGATATCATCATTAACAAATTCAACAGGCTGAGCTATTTGCTTAAAAATTTTATTAGGAGCGAAGACTAAAGGTAAAGAGTCCATAAATTAGCTAAGTATAATGGTTGAATAATCTTGATATTTCCTACTCATGACAGATAGTCATCAAAAAAGTCTTGCACCAAGCTTCCTGTACTTACTTCAGCCATATCCGGCCAAGGCGTGGTAATGGAAGAATTGTCACGGGTTTGAAATAGCAATTTTTCAATGGATCGTTTTGTTAAGATATCTTCTCCAGTGGCAGTTTTCCATTTTTCTGCTATTAAAGCTGCTAGTTCAGAATGAACTGTAGCAACGTCTTGTTTACATTTAAAGCCGATACCTTCAACCTTTATTCTGCTGTCTAATTTAGAAGCTTTTAATACCTTATCTACTTCTCTTTGAGTAGCGATTGTCTGACGTTCAATGTAAGGGTTATTGGTTTCAAATAAAATTACAAATTCTTTTTTGTCTCCATATACCCCACTCATGATATCTTTAACAAACGTTATGGCGGCATCACGAGCCGTACTAGAAGTAGTAGGCCTTTGGCCTTGGTCTGCTAAGGTATCAACTGTAGTAATGGCTGAAACATTCGTTGGAGGATAAGTAGTGAGCAAATCTTTGGACATCAAAGTTTCTGTTAACTTTCTTCCTTTTGAATTGGCATACTTAGGGTATACTCTACCTGGAAAATAACCTGGCGGACACTCTTCTTTAGTTGCATATTGAATAAAGGGAGACGATGGATCTAATTTAACGCCTGAACGCGCAGCCAAGCTCGCCATATATTCTTGCCCTTCCTTCACCCGCTCCATATCTTCGCCTACAGGTAGAGAAATATCTATCGTATCCAAATCTCTTTTAGTTACATAAGCTTCCACGAGTTTATCTCGTACACTAGGGGTAATACCATCAATATTAGCCCATAATCCACGTTCCCCAGCTAGTATTGACGTTTCTCCTCTTACCTTAATATTGTATTTTGATAATGTATAATCGTAGTCTATAATACGAGCCCATACACCTATACGTGATGCCCCGGCAATCCAAGCTTTATCATACTCTTGACGTTCTGGAGTTTCTCGATCAATAAGACGTAACGTTGTTGCTGCTGCAAAATAGTCTGTTTTGTGTGTATTCATCCAGTCGTGAGCAGCTAATTCATTGCGTTCTTGGCCTAGTTTGCGACCAAAAGCGTTTTGAGCAGTATAGAGAATGAAATCCATAGCGTCTTGTTCATCTAATTCTGTTCCTTTACCAAGGTTTTTGCGTAATATTTTAGCGTTAAATTTACTAGGCTCACTCTGATCTGCTTTAGATTTTTTTACGGCAGAATATATCTTTGTAAAAGTTGTGGCAGGATCCTTTACTCCTAAATGATTGATAGTTTGCCATAATGTTGCTGGTTGAAAATAGCCAGCCATTTGAAGTTGCTTTAAGAGTGCTTCTTGATGGTTGGCTGCGCTTACAATTTTGTCGGCTTTTTTATAACCGTTAAAGCCTAATCTATTTGCAGCTAACTCAAAAGCCGATGGTGTTGTAGACTTTGTATATCCATCATAGGTAAAATAAGTAGCAAGAGCCAAGATTCCTGCGCTTATAAAAAGAGGGGCTAGTTTTTGAAAAATTTTATTTGCCATATTTATACCTTATTTCATTTTAAATTTATATCACATATTTAACAAAGCTAGATAAAAGGGCAACATTTGTCTAGAACATTTTTTTGGCGCTTAGGTAACGCTACAGTATCTCTAACTAAAGTTGTGAACAAACTATAAACTTGCGTTTTTATCCTAAGTTAGAAGAAAACAATAGTATGAATAAAGAAAGCTTCGCTTCGCTTTTTCATCTTGTGTTACAATTCTTGGATATAAAGCTATACCACATTAGGGAGATATATATGAGTAAAATAGTACCAATCACAGTAGCGTATGGAGACGGAATAGGTCCTGAAATAATGGATGCAGTTCTGCATATTTTAAAGAAAGCTGAGGCCCCAATTCGTCTTGAAGTTATTGAGATTGGTGAAAAACTATACCAAAAAAATTATACTTCAGGTATTGCTGCAGATACATGGGAGTCAATAGAGAGAACCAGGGTGTTGCTCAAAGCTCCTATTACTACACCTCAGGGGGGTGGTTATAAAAGTCTAAATGTAACATTGAGAAAAGCACTTGGTTTGTATGCTAATGTTAGGCCAACTATTGCTTACTATCCTTTTGTTAATACGCGGCACCCTGATCTTAATGTAGTGATTGTGAGAGAAAACGAGGAGGATCTTTATGCCGGTATTGAGTATAGACATACTAGAAACATGCGTGAGTCAGTGAAGCTGATAAGTAGGGTGGGGTGCGAAAAAATAGTTAGATATGCCTTTGATTACGCGGTGTTGAATAATCGTAAGAAAGTATCCTGCTTTAGCAAAGACAATATCATGAAATTTTCTGATGGTATATTTCATCAGGTGTTTGACGAGATTGCTAAGCAATATCCACAAATTAAGAATGAGCATTATATTGTTGATATCGGTACCGCAAGACTTGCGACTAAGCCTGAAATTTTTGATGTGATTGTAACGTCTAACTTGTTTGGTGATATTATTTCAGATATCACGGCTGAGATATCGGGATCTGTGGGGCTGGCTGGTAGTGCAAATGTTGGTCAAAATTACTCTATGTTTGAGGCTATTCATGGTTCTGCGCCTGATATTGCAGGGAAAAATATTGCTAATCCATCTGGATTGATTAACGGCGCTATCATGATGCTTATTCATATTGGTCAAGGAGATATCGCTTCTGTAATTGAAAATGCGTGGAAAAAAACATTAGAAGATGGTATTCATACAGTAGATATTTATAATGAAAAAACCTCTTCAAAAAAAGTAGGAACTAAGGAGTTTGCTGAAGAAGTTGTCAAAAGACTTGGCCAAAAACCTAAGAAATTAAAAGTTGCTGAATATAAATCTGGTGCATCAACTGATTCTAAACAGGTCACTTATAAAATCGATAATTCCGAAAATAAGACTCTCGTAGGTGTTGATATTTTTGTTGATATTCATGTGGAATCCGCTACTAAGGTAGCAAAAAAAATGAATGCGATAGATGGGGGCAAGTTGATAATGAAAACAATTGCATCTAAAGGTTTGATACTCTGGCCTCGAGATGATGAGTATATGATAGAATCAGATCATTGGTGCTGTAGATTTATGCCAGATTCGGGAATCATTACCCATAAGGAAATAACAGATTTGTTAGAGAAAATTGCGGCTGCTGGGGTTGATTTTATAAAGGTCGAAAGTCTATATGAATATGATGGCAAAAGAGGTTATTCTCTCGCTCAAGGAGAATAGTTTATTTATTCTTGCACAAGACTTCTGTCATTTTAACCTCTAAGGTACAAAACTAGTCATTCCAGATCAAATCTGCGATGAACCGTCTTTGTCTGAGATTCTCAGCCGAAGGCATAAGAAGCCATCTAGTTCACATTATGATTTGTTGATTCTTTGCAAAGCTATCAGCTTTCTTTTCATGACGATATTGTAGAATATTTAATCGCTAATGTAATTTACTACTATCTTAATAATTATCCCAAAGCATTTTATATATCGTGCCATCTTTTTGAAGCGCGGTATGTGGTCCGTCTTCGACAATATGGCCATCAGCAAATACTAGTATTCGATCCATATGTAATAACGTTGAAAGCCTATGAGCTATAACTAATACAGTTTTCCCCAACATCAATTTTTGGAGTGATTTCTGGATTAGCTGTTCTGTATGGCTATCAAGTGAGTTAGTAGCTTCATCCAAAATAAGGATCGGTGCTTTTTTTAGGAACGCCCTAGCAATACTAATTCTCTGTCTTTGACCGCCGGAGAAATTGTTGCCTCTTTCACCGCAGATAGTTTCATATTGATCTGGTAAACCTATAATGAAGTCATGTATGTAAGCTGCTTTGGCCGCTTCTATTAGTTCTTCATCTGATGCAGTAGGATTAGAGTATAAAATATTTTCTCTAATAGAACGATGAAATAGAATTGGTTCTTGAGGTATAACTGATATATTCCTATGTAAACTGTCTAGAGAAACTTGGTTAATATCTTGTCCATCGATTAAAATATTGCCACTCTCTATCTCATATAACCTAGAAATCATATTGGTAAAAGTAGTTTTTCCAGATCCAGAAAAGCCCGCAAGACCAACTCTTTCATACGGAAGAATAGATATTGATTTATTATCAAAACTATTATCATTATTACGAAAACGAAATGTTACGTTTTTGAATTCTATGGATGGGGATTCAACATATAACTTTTTTGCTTCTGCAATATCTTTTATGGAATATTCTTCGAGTAAGCTAATGCTTTGGTTAAATGCACCGATTTGTTCAAACAGGTCACCAAACTCTTGAGTTAAGTCCCAAATATCCTCAATAACAGATATACAGAGTGTTATAATAAGAACGCATTGACCGATTGTTATTTCAAGATTGCTACGCAAAGATATTATATAGTAGATCATGAAGCCGATCATTATAGTGCAGGACGAGCCTAGTGCGTATCTAAGCTTAAACATAAACCACTGTAAGCGTTGATCGCTCCTTACAGTATTGTGTATGTATTTTTTAAGGTATTTTCGCTCAAATTTATGAGAAGAAAACATTCTAATTACAGAGCTATTTGATATAGCATCAACAATCTTACCAGAAACAAGAGCTTTATCTTTGCTAAATACTCTAGAGTAATTATTTATTGTTTTAGAAAAATATAAACTAGTGCTAATAAATACAAAGAGCCAACAAAAGAAAATAAACGCAACAGTCGAGTGGACAGAGTATAAAGTTGCTAACGCAAATATTAAAACAGATAATTTTCTTACAATTGATTCATTAATATAAGCAAAAACCATTTCTATGGATCTTGAAGCTTCAGATATCCTGTTGGTGATATCACCAGCAAGATTTGATTGAAAAAATTCATGGCTGTGATATTGCACGTAATTGTAAAATTCATCCGTTACATGCGCCTTGATTTTGGGCATTGCTTTTAGGTATAGATAGTCATAGACTCGCCATAATATATTTAAGCTTTCCCACCATAAAGCATAGATTATAACCCACTTGAAGAGTAAAGTTGGCAAATTAACAGTCGATAATGCTTTATCCGAGTAAGCTTCAATGGAGTCGGTTATATTTTGAAGGAACAAACTATCTATTGAAGGTATTAGTCCACTTAAAAGAGCTAAAGTAATTAAAAGTAATACTTGTTTTTTCTGGCTAGAAAAAAGGAAATATATATATAGTTTAACAGTGTTTAGCTGCGTTTTTTTAGAATTAATAGAATAGATAAAAGAGATATTATTCTTCATATAAAGGAAATACCTCCAAAATTTACTTGCGCACCTACTTGTACTAATCTAATACTTGAGTAGAGATTATATCATATTCCCGTATCAATACAATTTTTTTGCTACGCTCGGGGGGAAGAAGTAAATACATCCCATAATGAATATGAGTAACAATGCTGAAGAAGAAAGGGGACTCTGGTCCAACCACCTAACTCAATAGGCATGGCTAGAAAATCTCCAACAACAGGGCTAAGTGGACGAGTTAGTATAAAAGCTAACCAAAAAAATGGTTCTAAATATATTTGTAAAAGTATGTAGCAGGTTTTTAGTACATAACGGTAATAAAATAATGAGGCGTCAGCATGTCTTGATATCCAGCAAAATATATGTTAATATGAAGAATATATTTTAATAAGTTTGATTGTAGTTTTTTAATGTCAGTAATTGAAGCAGAAAAAGTAGTAAAAAGTAAGGAAGAAGTATCAACGAATGACATTTTTTCTGATATAAAATATATCTGTGGGTCTACATCACTTATTGTAGACTCTCTACAAAAAGGTCTTGATATAGCTCAGCTCCCAAGCGGAGATGTAATAGTAACTGAAGTTAAGACTATTAACACTCACTATTGCTGGGACAAAAATAAACAAAAAATGATTAAAATCAGCCAAACCCAATAACTTGGTTTTTACGTAAAACGTTTGGTATAAAAATCATAATTCAGTTGGACTCAAGCTCTTTTATGAGGTAGTTGTCAAAACGCCTCGTTTTGTAACTAATAATTTAAATTGATCTAAGATAGTCTTAATATAATTATCTCTTCTGTCTAATATTTTATACAATATATAAAATGTAAATAATAGTAGTGGAGAATTGATAATGTCCAAAGAGCTCTCAGAATCTCAGTCAACCCCGATAAAGCCAATAAATATTTCAGTTGGAATAAAAAGGCGTGTTATGGACGATATGGATTTGCAAGAATTTCTTGAAGCCAGAAAGAAAAAGGATCCAATCGCCCAAGGTTCTTTAGTCGAATACGTTAAAGAAAAATTCTATAAAGGCCAAGATGTAGTAGTTGTTCCAGACTTATCTGGTCAGCATATTGAAGGGGCTCACGATTTAAGAGGAGTGGATTTCTCTGGAGTAAAACTGACAGGAGCTCATTTTCAGTTTTGCAAGCTAGAAGGGGCGAGCTTTTGCGATGCAGATCTTTCGAAGGTTGATTTTTTCGACTGTGAAATGTCTGGTGCTGATATGCGAGGTGCCGATTTAAGTTTTTGTAAAATTGCAGGCTTTGGAGAAAAATGGGAGGCCTACAAAAAAGAAGTAGATAATGCAAAAAGAGATCATCTTCCGGTACCTGAAGTACCTGAGGCTTTAGTAAAGAATTATAAGGGTATGAAATTTAGCTCTACTGCCGACTTGATGACTTTATATGGTGAGATTAATAGGGTAATTTTAAGCGATGCTGAAAAAGAGTTTGCAAAGGAAAAACAGGCAAAACTAGTTCTTAAAGATAAAGAGGTAAGTGCGGCATGGGAAAAAGTTTCATACTCGGAACGGGCATTTGGTGGGGATAACTATACGGCATATGATAAGCTACGTCAAGAACGCGCTGCGATAGATAGGAGTGTTTTAGATAAAGAAACAGTAAAATATATAATAGACCCAAGTCTTGTATATATCCCAAAATCTCCAGAAAGTTTTGATCCTGGATATGTCAGAGGGAGTAGTAAGAAAGAAAGAGATCAAGAGAAACAATATGTTGAACTAAATAGAGGAGATGTTGAGGCCTACCTTGTTGCATTAAAAACAACTCCAGATTTAACGTTAAATGACTTTGCCAAATCAAAAGCGGCTGAAAAAGGAATTGAGTTACATGAAGGATCAAAGCCAGTAGCTTATGCTAAATATGGGACAGATCTGTCAAACCTAGACTTTACTGGTGCAAATTTGCAAGAAGCTTGTTTTGTAGGAGCGGCCTTTAGAGGATGTAATTTTACTGGAGCTAACCTAACTAAATCTATATTTGAATCGGCTGTTGTTACAGGAGCAACTTTTAAAAATACCAGGGCGGACGATGCAAACTTTTTTCACTGCTTCCTGGATAAATCAACAGTGGTTGATAGTAGCTTTAAACGTGCATTTATGAGAGGATCAGAAGCTATTGGTATGCAGGTAACGAGCTCTAATTTTGACTATTCTAATGTTAGAAATGGCAAATGGGATGGAGTTAATATTCAAGATGCCACATTTAATTATGCTGATTTAGAAGGTGTTTCGCTAGCGAATGCTAAACTTAGTCAAGTTAAGATGCAGCATGCGATGCTTGAAAAAGCAATATTGAACGGTTGTGAAATTATTGAATCTGACTTAACTGGCGCATTTCTTGAGGGAGCTAAGGTCAGAAAAGCAAAAATTCAAGATACAGTACTTAAGGACGTTGATGCACGAGGGATTGATTTAACAGAGACTGAAATTGATAAGCTTTGCAAACTTGAAGGAGCAGATCTTGATAATGCAATAATGAAAATGGTAAAGGCGGACGGAGTTAATTTCGTTGGTGCTCATATGGATGGTGCGAACTTAGAGCATGCTCAGATGAAAGAAGCTGTTCTTGAAGGTGTAAGCATGAGATTTTCTAACCTTGAAGGAGCTGTTCTTGAAGGGGTTAGGGCTAACGGTGTTGATATGACCGGCGCGAACGTGACCGACATAAAGGCAAAAAAAGGGCAGTTTAAAGAAGCAATTTTAGAAGGTATAGAAGGTCAAAAGGCGGATTTTACAGAAGCAGTTATGGAGGGTGCAAAACTTAGAGGAGCTAAAGTAAAAGAAGCAATAATGGAAAAAGTTAACTTGAAAAAAGCTGACTTGCGTGACGCTGAGCTGCAAAAGGCAAATCTTAGAGATGCTGAAGTAGAAGGTGTTAAAATTAATGAAGGGACAGATATTAATCAGGCAGAGATCACTGGAGTAAAAGGGACGGCCATTCATGAGGGGGTGGATGGTGTAGAAAAACCAATGAAGCTTGAGACCAAAAAGGAGATTGATGCACAAGTTCATGCAGCAGAAGGCAAGGGATTTTTCTCTAAATTAGCTGGTAATGTATTAAAAGGGATTGGAGGAGGTTGTAAAAAAGTTGCGGATTTTATTCGGCAGCCAATTAGTACAAAATGGGGGCGAATAATAGGCGCAGTAGCAGGAGCTCTAATTGTTGGGGCTATTGTAGCAAGTGCAGTTGTAACTGGCGGGGCAAGTCTAGTAGTTATTGCTGGCGCTGTTGCTGGTGCGGTTGCAGTGGGGGCTGTTGGGGGCGCTGTAGCGGGACATTTTGGAGCTAAGCATATGGGGCTTTCTACCGTTGCAGCTGGTGTTGCAGGGGGGGTGTTAATTCCTGGTCCTGTAGGTGTTGGAGTGGGCTTAGCTGTGGGAGTAGGCGCCAATAAGGCAGTTAAAGTAGCTACAGGTATAGTTACAGGTACAGAGCAGTCAATAGATGAGCTTGTTGGCAATGTTGTAGATGGTGTAGGTAATGGTGCTAAGAGGTTAGGAGAACATATAGGAGTATCAGAAGAGCAAGAGAGATTAGTTGCTGCTAAGAAAAAATGTCAAGAAAACTATGTTGCTCCAGAAAGAGAGCCTACTAGAGGCAAAGGGCATGGCAAAGAAGCATTTGTACAGGGGCGTGAAGAAGCTTTAAGGTTAGATGAAATGGGAATTCAAGTTCCACCACAAAGTGTTAGTAAGGAGAAACCAAAAACTCATAGCCTAAATGATGGGCTAAAAAGCGTTAAAGAGACGCTCAGTAGAAGCGAACCAGTTGTGGAAACAAGGCCGCGTTCTAGGTCGTCAGTAGGCTCTGTTAGGGAAGTATGATGATATAATGAATAAAACTGAATCTGGAAAAACGTTATTTATGGAGAGCAATGGTTCACATAAGAAAAAGCAGGCTGCTGCAGGGCGCGTGCTTAAAATTACATCACTAACAGTAGATAATACCAAAGGGACAAGTCATAAAGAGGGAATCAAGTTTATATCGGAGAAAGTCAAACAATCCGATATAGCATCATATATTTTATGGCTTAGTAATAGAAAAAAAGGAGAACATTCATTTAATCATTTTCTTACAAAGCGAGACTCTACAAAGAATGCGAAAACTATCATTGTTGCTGACTTCTCTAATTTAACGATTGGTAGCGCCAAAGCTCGAGAATATTTGGATTTGCGATCGGCAAGTTTTATTGGTTCAATATTTCATAATACCAGTTTTATTGGTTGCGATTTAAGAAATGCAAAATTTTGTGGTGTTCACTTAGAAAAAGTCTTTTTTAAGGAATCTAGTCTCAGTTTTGTTGATTTTAGCCGTGCTGATTTAAGTAGTTGCCGTTTTGATAAGAGCTATTGCTCTGCGCCGTGGAATGTAATTGAAGGAGTGAAATTTAGCTCTACTGTCTCATGCATTCGCGTATATGCAGATATTAAAAACGAAATAGCAAAAAAGAATGAACAACAGAGGTTGCTTGATAATAAGCATATGCAGCTTGAAGAAGTCAAGAAGCGCACACCTTTTTTGACTAAAATTGGAGTAGTCTTAAGATTATGTAAAGCGGTTGGAGAATATAGTAAAGTCCGTCATGAGTACAAAAAAATGAAGGAAGGGGAGTTTCATTTTGATCGTATTATTCATGGTAGTTTTAGTAATATATTTAAAGGAGAAACCTTTATATTTGATCCAATTTCTTTACCAGGGGAAGCAGGTAGTGATAATAAAATTAGAAAAAAATACGTTACTCTAACACGTGAACATTTAGTGGAGTATTTGAAGAGGCAAAAGCAAACAAAAACTTTATCATTGAATGATTTTGCAAAAGAGCTTTATATAACCTCAATTACTAAAGAAATTAAGCATGATAAAGAACTTAAGATTATTGCTGACCTATCCAGCAAGGTAAATATGTTTGGTAACAATGAGTGGAGTAGATTGGATTTATCAGGACTAGATTTTACTAATGCTGATTTATCAGGCTCTAATTTTGCTGGGTCTAATTTAAAAAATAGTAACTTTAAAGGCTCAAATATTAGTAATGCTAGTTTTGAAAGTGCCGTGGTAACTGAGGGAGTTTTTCTAAATACAGTAGCAATAAATAGCAATTTTTATAATGCTGATATAACCGGTAGCCGTTTGGAAAAATCAGATTTTTCTGGTGCTATATTTAGTTGGAGTAAGTGCTCAGCTGCAATTTTAAGTGATATAAAAATGGATTATTTACAAGCAAATAACTCTGTTTGGAAACTGGTGAAATTGGAGAGAGTTTCTTTAAATAATTGTGATTTAACCGCTACGGATTTTAGAGGAGCAAAGTTTTTAAAAATTCAAGCTAAGAGCTCATTATTTAATGATAGCCTTCTGAATAATATGCATTTGGATGACTGTGTTTTTGACAAATCTATATTTGATAGAGTTACAGCTATTCATACAATTTGGGATAATTGCATTGCTAATCAAATCGAAGCAAGAAGATCAAATTTTACAGGGAGTAAATTTGCTGAAGGAAGTCGATTTGAAAAATCAGATTTCTCATACTCTATTTTTGATGGAGTTAAAGCACCAAGGGGACATTTTGCAGGGGCGGTATTCAACCACATAAAGGCTGGATGTAGCAAATTCGCTGATAGCTGTTTTGAAAAGGCTTCGTTTAAATTTTCCGATTTAAATAGTTGCCTTATGAGTCAATCCAATTGCCAAAAAACTGATTTTACAGGAGCTAAATTATTTAATGTTACAATGACTCGTGGTAATTTTAAAGGCTCAGCTTTGATTGGGGCTAGCGTTCAAGACTCTGATCTGAGCGGAGCAAATTTTGAAAATTCTAATTGGAAAGATTTGCATGTTAAAGACTCTATACTTAATAACATAAATAATCATCGCGTTCGCATTAATGATAATACTGAACTTGTCGGTTGTGCTTATAAAGCTCTTGAAGGCCAATTTTACCATTATGATGAAGAGAATTTTATGGATATAATGTTTATTGAACAGTTTGAATCTAATTTAAAACGAGTGGCAAAAGCTGAAAAGATAAGAGCACTAGGTTTCTTATCTTATGCTTTAAAATGGTTTCTTAATGGGTACAATATTTCAAATAAGGAAGTAAATAAGTTACATAATTATAAGTTGCATAATAAAAATGAATTAAAAAAATATTTAAAAAAACTTATATCAGAAGAAAATCATGGACAGGATGCTAGGTTGTTTAGAATAAAAAATTTTTATAATGAGAGCCTATAACAAAGATAGTGAATTGAGACTTGCTATAAAATATTAAATAGTTTATGCTGCCAGTTGATTACAGAGAAGTAGTAAAGATTTTTTTCTGTCGTCAGTTTCTTAATTATCGCGGGGTGGAGCAGTCTGGTAGCTCGTCAGGCTCATAACCTGAAGGTCGTTGGTTCGAATCCAGCCCCCGCAACCATAAATATAGCTATAAGTCACTCTTTAACTTCTTTTTCATATATGAAGAGGTTACTTCTTAGGTCTTTCTATCTTTCCGATACCAGTCAATTATATAACTATATATAAAGCAACACGCTCCTATGGTAATAAAACTATCGGCCAGATTAAATGCTGGGAAAGACAATTCCTGATAATGAAAATATAAGAAATCAAAAACTGCACCCCGAAATATTCGATCAAGTAGATTACCAAGTGCGCCTCCAATTATAAACGCCAATCCTATTTGAAAGAAAATACTTTGAGACTTATAAAATATGTAGGATAAGTAAATAATGATAAAACTATTAAAAGCTAAGAATACGTAGTTACTATATTGGTGATATTCACGAAACAAGCCAAAACTAATGCCGTAGTTCCATGCGTAAACAAAGTCTAAGAAAGGAAAAATTTCCTTCAGATATCCAGGCTCAGTTTTTAGATGAGAGATAAGCAGAGTTTTTGAAGCCTGATCAGCTCCAACTAAAAGGAATATCAGGAATAAATAATAGACTAATGTTTTTTTAGTCATTAGACCTCTTGTGTAATTAATTTCTATGGGTAATTTTATTGTCAAATCCGCTTCCGCTCCTTAAATATAAAAGCATAGCAGCTCTGCTTCGTTTTTTCTAAAAGCTCCTTCCTATGTAATTTATTACCCAAGACGTCTAGTATCATTTTGGGAAGGCTAGCTTCTGGTATAAGCGCGGGGGGCTGCCAGCTACTAAAAGCATATGTGATTTTTAGCTGTTTAATATAGTTTTATACTTGGAACCTCGGCAGCTGTAAGCTCAATTTTGCTATTTAGCTTCTTATTCAAATTATGCATTTGTTTTTTAAAAGCATTGAATTTCGAGAGCTTTGAGCCGGCTAGTTTTATCGACGGCGTAGATTTAAACTCTACTGGGTTAACTTGTTTCCCATTTACATGTACTTCATAATGCAGGTGGGGACCAGTAGCATGACCCGTACTTCCAACATATGCGATTATGTCACCTTGCTTAACTTTTGATCCTACTTTTAGGTTGTTGGCAAATTTTGAGGCGTGAGCATAAGCTGTAGATAAGCCATTTCTGTGTTTTATAAGGATAAAGCGCCCATATCCAGATTTCCAGCCAACGAATTGTACTACTCCTTCACCAGCTGCGTAAATTGGAGTCCCAGCTGAAGCTGCAAAGTCAACTCCTTTATGCATTCTGCCGAATCCAAGAATAGGGTGCTTCTTTCTGTATCCAAAATGTCCAGAGATTCTGACGACATCAATTGGGGTTTTGAGTAAAGCACTTTTAATGCTTTGCCCTTCTTCTGAAAAGAACTCAACGTCGGCTTCTTTGCCGCTTGGGGAGTATAGATAAATGTTGTAATCAGTACCAGCTGAAGTAAGCGAAGCATGTAGTATCTTTCCGTGATGAGAAAATTCATTATCAGAAGTAACAAATTTTTCTGTTATAACAACAATTTTATCACCCGTCTTTATTTGTCTTTGAAAGTCAATTTGGTGGGAATAAGCATTTACTAATTTTATTATGGTACTAGTGCTGATACCAGCTTCTTGTAATGAAGCGATCAAGCTTGTATTGATAGTAGTCTCATATTTACTGATAAGTTTTTTTAGTGGGGCAGATATGTTGTGAGTCACAAAACCTTCCTTAGTTCGAACAAACTCCAGGGATTGAATAGTATCAATTTTTATGGACATCCTACTCAGTATTAGGCGCTCTTCAACTAGTTCAGATTCTTCTTGTTCAACTAGTTCAACTTCATAATAAAATTTAAGTACTTGACCAATACCTAATTTAGATAGGAGTGGCTGAGTAGACGCAGATTTAATTAAACTTTGTATTTCAGAGTTACTTAGATTTTGTTTTTTTAGAACAGTGCTTAATGTATCCCCTTTCTCTATTACCACTTCGCTAACTATTTCTTCAGCTTCATCTTGGCTTATATCGCCTGACATATTCCATAAAGTTCCTGATAATCTATCGCTTATGTAATCACTGAAGAGGAAAACGGTTGAGGTTGCAATTACTATTAATAAGAACAAAGAGGTGCGTTGGGCAACTTTTTGAAATAAAAAAAATGTTGAGTACGCAAATAAGGTGCGAATTATTTGAGTCATGTAGTATCTACAAATTTCTTTGGAATTAAGCCGTTACTAAGGTAATATGCACTATTTGTCCAGGGAATGCAATAAATAAAACTAAAAATAACCATGAAATTCTGCCTAGGTTGTAAGTTTATTTGCCTAAATTTTAAATGGTATGAATTATTTGTTATACGGTAAGGTCGATATTATCGCCAATCAATAATTCCACCTTATGTATATGTGGCAAAACACTAGTTCTACCGTACCATGAAATTCCTTTAGTTCTATAGAGTTTATTAATCCTTTATTTAGCAGCATTACGTAGTATATCAGGTTTTGTATCGTTTTCTGCTAGAACTTCTATTTTCTTTCTGTGAGACAAGAAAATTTTATTTTTCTGCAGGCGTTTAGTTGGTTTTGTTTTTAAGTCTATATAATTATTGATGGCTTTAATTAAAATAAATTTTTTTTGATTAGATTAATAACTAATCTGCGATTAAATGTTTTTGTGTGTATTAATTTGAAGAAAAGTTGTTGGGGTATCACAAGAAATCTATAACTAGAACTAATGTGTGCCTAGTTTTCCTAATCTTCATTGTACAAAACTTAGATTAAATAGATAAATATTGAATTTTTTAAAATTTGTTGTTGACAGGAAGGCCGAGGTTGCTTATAAATACTCCCAACGAAGCGTACTCGGCCTACTGCTACAGGAATGCAACGCAAGCTGTTTAAAAAGTGAATATCAAATACCAAGTAATTAGATAAAGGTAGTGACAGTAGTAAAATTTACCATCGCAAGATGGTACAAAACCTGTCGTAAATTTTTTTGAAAATGTGATGACAGGAATCAAACTTGAGAGTTTGATCCTGGCTCAGAACGAACGCTGGCGGTATGCTTAACACATGCAAGTCGAACGAATGCCTTTGGAGCTTGCTTCAAAGTCGTTAGTGGCAAACGGGTGAGTAACACGTGGGAATCTACCTATCAGTACGGAATAACATTTGGAAACAGATGCTAATACCGTATATTCTCCTCGGAGGAAAGATTTATCGCTGATAGATGAGCCCGCGTAAGATTAGGTAGTTGGTAGGGTAATGGCCTACCAAGCCGACGATCTTTAGCTGATCTGAGAGGATGATCAGCCACACTGGGACTGAGACACGGCCCAGACTCCTACGGGAGGCAGCAGTGGGGAATATTGGACAATGGGCGAAAGCCTGATCCAGCAATACCGCGTGAATGATGAAGGCCTTAGGGTTGTAAAGTTCTTTTAGTTGGGAAGATAATGACGGTACCAACAGAAAAAGCCCCGGCTAACTCCGTGCCAGCAGCCGCGGTAAGACGGAGGGGGCTAGCGTTGTTCGGAATTACTGGGCGTAAAGGGCGCGTAGGCGGATTAGTAAGTTGGGAGTGAAAGCCCGGGGCTTAACCTCGGAACTGCTTTCAAAACTGCTAGTCTAGAGTGAAGTAGGGGGTGATGGAATTCCTAGTGTAGAGGTGAAATTCTTAGATATTAGGAGGAACACCGGTGGCGAAGGCGGTCACCTGGACTTCAACTGACGCTGAGGCGCGAAAGCGTGGGGAGCAAACAGGATTAGATACCCTGGTAGTCCACGCTGTAAACGATGAGTGCTAGATGTCGGGAATTTATTCTCGGTTTCGCAGCTAACGCATTAAGCACTCCGCCTGGGGACTACGATCGCAAGATTAAAACTCAAAGGAATTGACGGGGGCTCGCACAAGTGGTGGAGCATGCGGTTTAATTCGATGCTACGCGAAAAACCTTACCAACCCTTGACATGGTGGTCGCGGGGACCAGAGATGGACCCCTTCAGTTCGGCTGGACCACACACAGGTGTTGCATGGCTGTCGTCAGCTCGTGTCGTGAGATGTTGGGTTAAGTCCCGCAACGAGCGAAACCCTCATTCTTATTTGCCAGCGGTTCGGCCGGGAACTATAAGGAAACTGCCGGTGATAAACCGGAGGAAGGTGGGGACGATGTCAAGTCATCATGGCCCTTACGGGTTGGGCTACACGCGTGCTACAATGGTGCTTACAGAGGGATGCAATACGGCGACGTGGAGCAAATCCTCAAAAGGCATCTCAGTTCGGATTGTTCTCTGCAACTCGAGAGCATGAAGTCGGAATCACTAGTAATCGCGGATCAGCATGCCGCGGTGAATACGTTCTCGGGCCTTGTACACACTGCCCGTCACGCCATGGGAGTTGGTTTTACCTGAAGGTGGTGAGCTAACGTAAGAGGCAGCCAACCACGGTAGAATTAGCGACTGGGGTGAAGTCGTAACAAGGTAGCCGTAGGGGAACCTGCGGCTGGATTACCTCCTTAAAGACTAAATGACACTGGATAACATTAACTAGTTATTCATTTAGCAAAGTGGTGTTATGTGGTGTACAGTCAAAAATTAGCTGTCACTACCTTTAACTTATTATTTGTATTTGATATTTATATATATTTTTATTAAAAATCTTATCTTGCTTATCATAGATAAGATTTTTTTTATTTCAAATCATTCAAAATTTCGTATAATCTTAATCTATTGTCAGGTGTAGTTCAAAACAACAAACTTCAATAATCTATCCTAAATATTAGAAATAATTATTCTTTTTATAAAATAACATGACTGATCTAATAAAAGCTGCTAGTGCGCAACAAAAACCACAGCTAAAAACAGATATCACCCAACAACCACAGCATTTTTTTACGGTTTCAACATTTAAATTGATCGTAATGTTAGTAGCAACATTGGGCTTATA
>Ga0364866_10190_pt1 | contig 45415 bp, 40 predicted proteins | sample ExccelAu500001D3_3_FD_206913 | JGI IMG/M metagenome (GOLD analysis project Ga0364866, IMG submission 206913) | Enriched cells from Trout Bog Lake Hypolimnion, Wisconsin, USA - BchlTB.Aug13.5000.01.D3 | ecosystem: Environmental > Aquatic > Freshwater > Lake > Hypolimnion/Profundal zone | place...
CCTTCGCGGCCCGAACCCATAGTGGCGCCGTGGGAGCGGCACAACCGTGGGCTACAGGACGCAACCCTCCGCGGTAGGGATCGTTCCTGATTTCCGAAATCCGCAGTTCCTCAAATACCGTGTTCCGGCTATGGGCCTATCGGTGGTTGGAAGGGGCTAACATGGGTTTATGGCTATCAAGATTGCGGTCATCGGGGCAGGGAGTGTTGGATTTACGAGGGGGATTTGCCGTGACATTTTGACGGTGCCGGAGTTACAGGACACGCACTTCGCTTATCACGATATCAATGAACACAACCTCGACATGGTTGCTCAACTGATGAAGCGAGATATCGCCTCCAATGGGGTTCCTGCGACGGTTCAGACCACGCTGTCTCGACGAGAGGCGCTTGAGGGAGCGAATTATGTTCTTTCGTTTGTCCGAGTAGGCGGGCTCGAAGCGTTTGCCACCGACGTCGATATCCCGCTCAAGTACGGAGTCGACCAGTGCGTTGGCGACACGCTTGGGCCGGGGGGAATCATGTATGCGCAAAGGGGAATTCCGGCGCTGCTTGGTTTCTGCAAAGACATTCGCGAGGTTGCCGACCCGAAGTGTCTTTTCCTTAACTACTCGAACCCGATGGCGATGCTGACATGGGCATGCAACAAGTACGGCGGGGTCCGTACGGTCGGCCTTTGCCACGGCGTACAGGGCGGCCACTGGCAAATCGCATCTTGCATCGAAGGGTGGGCACGCAAGCACGGTCACATTGGACCGGAAGACAAAGTGACGAAGAAGGACGTCGATATAATCTGCGCCGGTATTAATCACCAGACTTGGTACGTTCAGATCAAATGGCGGGGGATCGATATGATTCCTCACCTACTAGAAGCGTTCGAGTCGCATCCCGAGTTTCCGAAGACGGAAAAAGTGCGCATCGACATGCTCAAGCGGTTCGGTTACTATTCGACGGAATCGAACGGACATCTTAGCGAATATGTTCCTTGGTACCGAAAGCGAGCTTCCGAGATCATGGATTGGATCGATCTGGGCACTTGGATCAATGGCGAAACGGGTGGCTACCTTCGCGTTTGTACGGAAGGACGACGCTGGTTCGAACACGATTTTCCAAACTGGATGGAGGCGCCCGCCAATGAGTTCACACCCGAGAAGCGCGGGGAAGAGCACGGCAGCTACATTATCGAATCGCTTGAGACCGGACGCGTTTACCGCGGCCACTTCAATGTCGTGAACAACGGTGTGATCACCAATCTTCCCGACGATGCGATCATCGAAGCGCCTGGATATGTCGATCGGAACGGGATTTCGATGCCGATCGTCGGAGATCTTCCGCTCGGCTGCGCGGCGGTCTGCAACGTATCGGTCTCAGTTCAGCGGTTGGGCGTCGAGGCGGCAGTGCACGGAGACCCGTTGCTGCTCAAGCAGTCGATGATGATGGATCCCCTCACCGGAGCGGTCTGTAACCCACCCGAAATCTGGCAGATGACGGACGAGATGCTTGTCGCAGGGGAGGAGTGGCTGCCGCAGTACAGCGCCGCCATTGCCGATGCCAAGGTTCGGATGAATTCAGGTTCCTTGTTGCCGACGAAGGAATACGCAGGCGCGGCGCGATTGCCAGTCAAATCCCTTGAGGAGATGGAAGCCAAAGCCGAAGAGAACCGCAAGCGCGGAAGCGAATCGGATAAGGCGAAGAAGTAGGGAATTGGGGATTAGGTGTTAGGTGTTGGGTATTGGGTATTGGGTATTGGGTATTGGGTATTGGGTATTGGGTATTGGGTATTGGGTATTGGGTATTGGGTATTGGGTATTGGGTATTGGGGATTGGTGTTAGGTGAGCGTTCGAGGCTCCGGCATTTGGGAGGTGAACCCAACGCCCAACGCCCAACGCCCAACACTCAACTAGAGTAGGTTGGCGCCGCCCCAGATGAAGATGTTGTCGGCGTCGACTTCTGGGTGGGCTTTGATGTAGGACTGGCGTAGCGTGCGGACGTACTTCCGATAGGTCGACTTCTGGATAGGGGTCAACGTACCCATAAAGTCGCGCGTGTATCGATCGTTCAACGCATCGCGTTTGATCGTGTAATTGGACGGTTTCTCTTTCCGCAGCTTTTCAAGCTGGGCGCCGTATTTGTCGTCGACCTTATGAAGTGCTTCGGTTTGGGCCTTGGTTGCTTTAAGCGGCTTGTAGGTGTCTTCCTTCGTTCGCAGCACTTCGTTCGGATCGCTCGCGGCGACGACGGCTGTAACGAGAAGAGCCAATGTTAGAAGGGCGGTCCGGCGCATTTTTGGACGATACCGCACTCGCTACATCCTGAACATGCTGAACCGAGCCGGTTCGGATGGGCCGTTTAACGCAGCTTCAATTCCAAGGCCGAGGATCCTTCGCGTATCGACGGGATCGATGATGCCGTCGTCCCAGAGCCGAGCCGTGCTGTAGTAGGAGCTTGACTCCTCTGCGTACTTCTTCAGAGTCGGGCTCTTGAATGCTTCCTGGTCCTCAGGTGACATGGATTCGCCTTTGAGCGCCATTTGATCCATTTTCACAGTCAGTAGGACGTTTGCTGCCTGCTCACCGCCCATGACGCTGATTCGCGCGTTTGGCCACATCCAAAGCTGGCGCGGTCCATAGGCTCGACCGCACATGCCGTAGTTACCGGCGCCAAAACTCCCACCGACGACGACAGTGAACTTCGGTACGTTGGCGGTGCTCACGGCGGTGACTAGTTTCGCGCCGTTCTTGGCGATTCCCTCATTCTCATACTTACGGCCGACCATAAAGCCGGTGATGTTCTGAATAAACACGAGGGGAATGCCGCGTTGGCAGCACAGTTCGATGAAGTGGGCGCCTTTGAGCGCAGATTCGGAGAAGAGGATGCCGTCGTTTGCGAGGACACCGGCAAGGTGACCGTGGAACCGAGCGAACCCACAGATCAAAGTGGCACCGTACTTCGCTTTGAACTCTTGAAAACGGCTTCCATCGACGATACGAGCCAAAACTTCTCGCATGTTCATCGGTTTCTTTGAATCGGTGGGAACCAGCGAATAGAGGTCCTCGACGTTAAATAACGGATCTTCGAATTCGATTGGATGTGCTCGGTTAGCATTCGATCTTGCGTATTCGGATCCGAACGTCGTCTCGACGATGTTTCGGACGATCTCAAGGGCGTGCTCGTCATCTTCGGCAAGATGGTCGGCAACGCCGCTGATTCGGGTGTGAACGTCTGCTCCACCGAGATCTTCGGATGAGACCTCTTCACCGGTTGCGGCCTTGACGAGTGGAGGGCCACCGAGGAAGATCGTTCCTTGACCCTTTACGATGACGGTCTCATCGCTCATCGCCGGCACGTAAGCACCGCCCGCGGTGCAGGAACCCATCACGCTTGCAATCTGCGGTATCCCTTTTGCCGACATCTGGGCCTGGTTATAAAAGATTCTGCCGAAGTGCTCCCTATCAGGGAAGACCTCGCTCTGCAGCGGCAAGAAGGCCCCACCGGAATCGACTAGGTAGATGCATGGTAACCCGTTCTCAATGGCGATCTCTTGAGCTCGAAGGTGCTTTTTGACCGTGATTGGGAAGTAGGTGCCCCCTTTCACCGTCGCGTCGTTCGCGATGACGACGCACTCGCGACCGTGGATTCGGCCAATTCCCGTAACAATGCCGGCGCCCGGCGCCTCACTGTTGTACATCCCGTTAGCGGCAAGAGTGCTGAATTCAAGAAATGGCGACCCCGAGTCGAGAAGAAGGTCGATCCTTTCTCGTGCGAGAAGTTTTCCGCGTGCTTTGTGTTTTGCGAGAGCATCGGGCCCTCCACCTTGCAGTGTGATTCGCGTTCGTTCGCGAAACTCCGCCATGATCGCGTCCATCGCCAGGCGGTTGGCGCGATGCTCTGCGTCGTCGACATTGACTTGCGTAGTAAGCGGGTCCATTTGGGGTGGAAGTGTACCGGGGGGCCGATCGTCGAGAGCGATTCGTCGCTTTACCGTGCCTTAACAACGTTCGCATTGTTCCCAGTTCTTTTCTCGCTTGGCTTTTCTGGGGCGGTCGGTCACCGAGTAGGCTTTAGGCATGAGGGCAGGAAGGATTGTCGGTGCGCTTGGTTTGGTCGTTTTGGCGGGCCTTGGATTGACGTTCGTGAAGAAAGCGGATGAATCGGCCCGAATCGTCACGGGGAAGTTCATCTCTCCCGCCGGCGAGCAGGTTGAGGTGGGTAGTTCGCCTATCAATATGAAGATCAGTCCCGACGGCAAATATATCGCCGTTACCGACTGCGGTTTTCGCGAACAGCTTTCGATCTTAGACGCTGCGACCGGGCATCTCGTCAGCAAGCGGGAGTTCGTAGGGGAAAGAGGTGACCAAAGCGGGCTCTACTACGGATTGGCATTCGGGAAGTCGGATGGTAAGACGCTCCTCTACGTTTCTCGCGGCGCTGAGGACTTGATTTCGGTCTATGAACTTGCCGATGACGGAACGACGAAAGTCGTTGGGCAGATTCAGGACCCAGGGCCGGCTAATCCCGCTCGACTGCCCCATCATGTCGCCGGTATCGCCTTGAGTGGTGACGGCAAGACCGTCTTCGCGGTCAACAACCAAACGCACGCCTTTAACGGCATGCATGGTTCGGTTTCGGCGATCGGTGTCGATGGGAAGCTCCAAAAGGAGTACGCAGTCGGCGGATATCCAATGGATGTCGTCGTTGCTTCGTCAGCAAGCGCTCCTGGGAAGCTTTTCGTGAGTAATGAACGGGATGGAACGGTTTCGGCTGTCGACCTATCGACGGGACAGACAGATACCATAAATACAGGTGCTAACCCAGTCGCTCTATTGCTTAACAAGGCCCAAACGAAGCTGTATGTGAGCAACTCCTGTGGAGATACGGTCAGCGTCGTCGATACGTCGACCAATAAGGTCACTGCGACGATTCTGATTCGGATCGGCGACTTGAAGGGTCTTCCGGGAGCGACTCCGTTAGGGTCGGCACTGTCACCGGACGAAAAGACGCTCTATGTCGCCTTGGCCGACGCCAACGCTGTTGCGGTAGTCGACGCTAACGAGAATCGACTGAAGGGCTTTATTCCCGCAGGATGGGGGCCGACGTCGTTGGTCGTTTCTCCAGATGGATCTCATCTCTTCGTCTCGAATGCGAAGGGTGTGCAGCCAAGAACTCCGAACGCGAAGCGAGTCCGGACGTGGGATCAGTATCCGCCCAACATTCTCGAAGGCACGGTATCGGCGATCGACTTAGCTAACGCGTCGAAGGACCTCACTTCTTCCACGAAGACCGTTCTGGCCAACAATTTAGCTGCGGGCGGAGTCGTCCAACGGAACCAGAAAGATTTCGTGAATCCCGGTGTGGATCACGTGATTTACATCATCAAAGAGAACCGGACCTACGACCAGGTTTTTGGCGACGTGAAGAAAGGGAATGGCGACCCCAGCATTTGCCTCTTCCCTCAAGAAGTGACGCCAAACCAGCATGCGCTCGCCGATCGGTTTGTTCTCCTAGACAACTTCTATGTTTGCGCAGAGGTTTCGTTCGACGGTTGGACCTGGTCAACCCAAGGTATTGCTAACCCGTACATCGAGCGAAACGTCCCCTACAACTACAGTGGCCGGGGCAGGACTTACGACTCAGAAGGTGAGAACAGCGACGTTCCCGTAGACCTTCGCGGCGTTCACGACGTTTCCACCGAACCGAACGGTTTCATCTGGGACCAATGCGAACGGCAGCACGTTTCATACCGCAACTACGGCTTCTTCCTTTCGTTCAAGAGCAACCTCAAGGACCCGATTACCGGTCAACCTCTTGCCGAATATAACGCGCCAACCAAGAAGAACTTGGTCGGCAACTCCGATTTGGATTTCCTTCAGTTCGACACCGCTTTTGCCGATAGCGATGCCTGGGTGAAGTACGGGCTCAAGCCGGCGCCAAGGCAACAGGCGTCCTTTGGGTCTCACAAGGACCCGAGCCGGGTATCGGCATGGAGGCGAGAGTTCGACGAGTTCGTCAAGAACGGGAATCTCCCTCGATTCTCGATGTTGAGGTTGATGCGAGACCACACTGCGGGTACTGGCAACGGCCAGACATCTCCGCGCGGAATGGTTGCCGACAACGACTATGCCGTCGGCCAAGTCGTCGATGCGGTGAGTCACAGCCCGTATTGGAAGCGGACAGTCATTTGCGTCCTTGAAGACGATGCACAAGCTGGGTTTGACCATGTCGACTGTCACCGATCGCCGGCATTGGTCGTCAGCCCTTGGATCGAGAAAGGGAAGGTGGACAGCCACTTTTATAATACGGATAGCATGATTCGGACCATGGGGTTAGTCCTCGGGTTGAAACCGCTGAGTCAATACGACGCAGTGGCAAGCCCGATTAACGTATTCGGCAAGGCCGAGACGAACGCCGATCCGTATAACGCGATCCTACCTGCAGAGAAGATTATCGGCGAGGTAAATCGGCGTACGGCGTACCGGTCTCAAGACAGCGATAGGCTCATCGCCAGATACGAGGAGGACTCGGCTCCGGATATCGAGCTTAACGACATTCTATGGGGATCGATTAAGGGGGCCAAAACCCCAAGACCAGCCCTACGCGGTGCGAGGTGGAAAGCGATCGACAGAACCCCCACTGTCGACCGAGATCGTGATTGATGCAGGTTGGTCCCGATACTGGGGTGCCCCGGGAGATTCTCTACCGGGGCTGCAGCACAGGACTCTTCTCGACTTTCTTCAGAAAGGCTGCGCGAACGCGAGCTCGATCGCGATCAGATGTGTTGGCATAGGTGGCGCCTTCCTGAGCCAGGCGAGCATGGCGAAGCAAAGACTCGGCCTGCTGGACGATGAAGTCCAAGTCGATCTCGGGCTCGCGCAAGTTTCGCTGTACAGCGATGCACTCTTCGAGAATGTGTTGTAGGGGCATGCCTAGGATTATTTAGCACCCCCAAATGGCAGACCAGTCCCGTCTTTGGGTTACCACCTAGCCGGGTGTTTTGAAGCACCGAAATGGCGCATGAAATCGTCTCTGCGGCGGTGTCGTAGCGTACACTTGCCTGCAAAAATGCCAACGCCTCTCGAGACACTCTTTTCCGCCCTCGAGCAGTTCTCGAACGCGAACGACTCTGTTCGCGAGGAGGGGTATTCGAAGCTCGTCGATAGAAGCAGACCGTTCCTGCATGCGCTGCTAACCAGGTCCTTAAGCTCCGAAGCTGATCGCGACGACGTGATTCAAGAGGTGTTCCAGCGGGTATGGAAATCGAGGGATCGGCTCGAGTTTAGCGGCGTCGGTTCGTGGTGGCGTTTCTTGCGGACGATGGCGCGCAACTGCACCGTCGACTATCTTAGGGCTAACGATAGCACGATCAGTCTGGAGGACCTTGAGATGCAAGATATTCCTCAGGACGAACAGTTGGACGTCGACCGCTTGGTTGAAGCGATGGAAGATCGTCGACAGTTGTATCGGCTCGCCGACGAAGCTTTTTTGGCGGTGCCTTCCGAAAAGCCGGACCGGCTTGTTAATTCCGAACTGCTGGCTGCGAAGCTGCTCTTAGTGGATCGATTGCCTTGGCAAACCGTTTGCCGCATTGTCAATTCCGGCCGAAACGACGATGAGCAGCTTGGAAGAAATGACCTCGATCGGCTGCTTTCGGAACCGCATGTGATCCGGCAACTAGTCTATAGCGAACTCCACTGGGACAACGATAAGCTTTGCGATCTCTTACTGCACAGGCCTACCCACAATGGCAAAGAGGCGTGGACGGACCACGAGGTCGTCGCAATTCAACTCAGATTTCAGTACGTTATGTTGCTCGAACAGATCGTTCCGCGGTTAAACGGGCGATTGAAAAAAAACAGAATTGATCGCGATCTTTGATAGTTGCGTGGCTAGTTTTCCGTTTGTTGAAATCATGTATCGAATGAATCGAGATGTGGGATCGATCAAAGGCGCTCGTGAACAACTCGTGTCAAGAGGGCTCTGGAACAGACTTGTTTTTCAATACTTCTGCCATAACGCCCTAACCCATAGAGATATTCACGAACGGATAGCTCCGGCAGGCGAGGTAGTTGGTTATGAGGTCACGCTTGCTATGCTCAACGTTGGGCTCAGCAACGGGCGCTTATTCAAGCAGTTGGCAATTCACCTTGCCGAGAAGGGGGCATGATGCAGCGGGCCAATTTTGACGACGGCTTCAGCAAGATCGCTATGAGCATGATCAACGCTGTGGCAAAGAGTTCGCCCCAAACTCTCACATCCCCTGATCCTGGATCAAGGGACGTTCTTCGGTACCTTTCAGGGGTTCTTCCTGCGGACGAAGCCGCCTTAATCGAGCAGTTTGCTATCGACGCCCCCAAACTGCGGCGCGAACTAGGCGACTTGATATCTGTACTAAGCGAATTTCAGGCACAGCCATACAGCGAACTGGTCCTTCGTTTGGCATCCAACCCGGAAGGATCGCCTGGGCTCTCGGCTTGGATTGAAATCGTGGACAGCCACATCAAGACTGTTACGACATTTCTCGCCGGCTGCGTACCGGTCACGTGGCCTGCGATTGCGGCAATGGCAAAGCAGGGAGCAGAAGGGCTTATTGCTGCTAGAACAATGTGGAGAGCCCTGTTTGCAGACTCGCCCGCATTGACGGGACGCCCTCCGCTTCAGCTGGGATTTGGGTACCGGCGGGGAATACGGGGAGCGATCGAGCCGGTTCAGCTCTTCACTCAACTTGAAGGCGTCGTCTTACCCAACGGCGATCTTCAAATCGAAGCCTCTACCGACTTCGGGCCCGCGGAGCGTGCCGTATTCTTTGCCTTCTCGATGAACGGCAGAGCGCTCCCATTGGCTGAAGCAACGGTTCAGAAGGGGCGAGTTCAGGTTGTCGTCGAAGGACTGGGCCAGTTCCTAAGGTTATCCACTGGGCCGATCCCCGAAAAGACGTTGGCGGCTAGGCTTGACGACTGGCCGGAAGTCTGCAAACTCGGACACGTAATCGTTCATTCAGGGGTCAATGCGTTTCCAGTTTTGGATTTGCCGGTGATTAGCAGTGGTCATCTCGTACTCACGGGTGTGTTCGAAGAGCCGCAGCTAGATGGTAAATGGGAATTATTGGTTGCTGTCAGTCCGAATTGCTGGCAGATGTTGGCCGAATTTGATATAAAGTGTGTGTTCGAAAGGCCGCAAGTACTAAGAGCAGCAATGCCTAGCACTGCCATGGAGGGTCCTTTCGGAGGTGCGCTTTGGTTTCGGCGGCAAAAGTCGAAAGCGAATTGACAGAGCGCCGCTGGTCGGCATGGGCTCTTACGGGATATCTAACGGAAACGGGTTTTCAGACTTAAGACTGTCATTGGAACAAGTGGGTGCTCGAGTCATCTCGACTCTCGCGCGCTTTGAAGATTCGCAGAAGTCGCTGCTCGCCCAAGAGGAGTATTCGCCTAATTGGGGCATTATTGCGTCTGGCATTGATGTACTTCAAAAGCCCGAGGACCATGTCGGTGAGACTGTTGCAGGCATTGGCGAGGAGCTCGGCAAGGCAGCATTCGGCCCGCGCATCGTCGGCCATTTGGTTGAGGCGCTTGATTCCAGAAGTGTAAGGCTTTGGCTGAACCCAATAGGTGAATTGGCACAGCTACCATGGGAGACGTGCCTCGTCAGCAGCGAAAGCGGAGGGCTTACCGGGATCTTAAGCATGATTCCCGGACTCAGCCTTATTCGAGATGCAGGCGGGGTCGCACGGCCGACCCACGCCAAAAGGGGGCCAACCCGTGTATTGGTTGCATGGTCGGATCCATCCTCAAGCGACTACCGGCATCTTCCGGGAATCGAGCCAGAACTGCGCAGTGTTATTCGGGCCCTATCTTCGCCGGAGTGCAGGCAGTTCCAGGTTGAAGTCTTGCAGTTTGCGACTCATGCCTCCCTGGTTCGCACGTTAGGGAGTTTTCGGCCCGATATCTTCCACTTCATCGGGCATGGCGACCTCCTGCCGACCGGCGGCGCATTGGTTTTGGAGAGCGGTCTGCCCAACGTTGAGGCATTGCTGCACGGCGACGAACTAGCAAAGCTGCTGTCCGACTCGGGCGTTCAGTTGGCTTTCCTTTCGGGGTGCATGACGGGTGCGGCGGTATGCGGTGTTGGGGCCGAACTGGCTAGGTCTGGAATCCCGGCGACGGTGGCGATGCAGGGTCCGTTCTACGATGGTTCGGCGGGCCTGTTTGCCCGGGCGTTCTACGGCAGCTTGGGGGCGGGCGAAACGGTCGACGATGCCGTGCTGGAGGGTCGTTGCACGATTCGAGGCGCTGGAAACGACTGGGCCGTTCCAATCGTGATGCGGGTTCCATTTGAGGGACCTCGATTTGATCAAGAGGTTGAAGAAGAGGTTGTTCAGGAGGCGCCTGCTCAGCGTCACAACCTTACCTACGACGAACGACCTTTCATTGGACGCGCAACCGAGAGGTTGGAAGTTCGCGACCGGGTTAGCGTAAAGCGGCAAAGGCTCGTCACCGTTACCGGCATGGGTGGCATGGGAAAAACCCGTTTGGGAAAACAGGTCTCCGCCGAGTTGCTGGACGATTTTCCTGATGGCGTATGGATGGTCGAATGTGACGCTCTCGACGGAAGGGAACAGATCGTGGGGGCGATCGCAACGGCGATCGGGATCAGTGAGACCGGTTCCGACGTCGAGCAAGCGGTCATAAGGAAACTCGCTTCAAAGAAGCTCTTGCTGTTTCTAGACTGCTTTGAAAGGCACGTCGACCATGCGGATTTGCTGGACTCGATCCTCAAGCACTCCGGCGAGTGCCAAATCCTTGTTACTAGCCGAGTTGTGCTGGGCCTTCCGCGAGAGTTTGAGTATCGCCTAAGTCCAATGGCGATTAAAAAGAAGGGCGCTGAACCAAGCGACAGCGTCTCACTCTTTGCCGAGGCAGCGTCTCACGCCCTCAATTCCTTTGAATTAACGTCAGCCAACCGGGCAGTGATCAAAGAGCTGTGTACGGAACTGGAAGGCGTTCCCCTTGCCCTCTTGCATGCTGCAGGCCGCCTTAGGCATTTGAGCTTGCGTGAACTCTTGGAACAGGTTCGCCTCCATCCCCTCGAAGTGCTTCGCCGACGAGGAGGAGTGAAGGATCGTCAGGCCGATCTCTATCGAGTCGTAGCCAGCTCGTTCTTGCTTCTGGGCGCCCGCGAATGTAGTCTGCTTGACCGGTTGGGAGTGTTCGTTGGAAGTTTCTATGCAGAAGATGCTGCTGAGGTTTGCAACCTCTCGAAAGCCGAGTTGCTCAATAGCCTTGCCACCCTGCGTGACCACTCCCTTATCCAAGTGCAGACGCGCTTGGAAAGGACTCGCTTCAAGTTGCTGGATACCGTACGGGAATTCCTCAACCAACTCCCGCGGAACGAATCAGAAGAGGTCGAGAAGCGTGCTTGCTCAGACCGGCATGCAGAAAGATATGCGCGGATGGCGGATAGCATTGGTGGGATGCTTCGAGAGGGGAGATGGAGTGAAGGTACCGAATTGCTTTGGTCGGAGATCGGAAACATCCGAGCCGCATGCAACTACAGCGCCTTACAGAAGCGGTATGACTTGGCAAGCCGATTCGCATTTGCGCTAGGGCGGCCGTTTTTCGACATGGCTCTCTATGCCGACTTCGAGCAGGTTGCTAAGACCGGACTCGAAGCCGCCAGAACCCTTGGGGATCTCAAACTTGAAGCGCTGTTGCTGGGGCTTGAAGGCGCACAGGCTGCGGTCAAGAAAGATGACGAAGCTTGTAGGGAGCTTTGGGTCAAGCGGCTCGAGATTTGTCGAGCTATGGGTGACCTTGAAGGAAGTACCGACGCCCTCTGCGACCTGGCGTGGGAAAGTTTCGAATTGGGGAGGATCCAACGTGCCAGAGAGGAACTCATGGCTGCGACGGAGATCGCCTCAAAGGCATCTCACCAGGGGTTAATGGCACGGTGTTTCGTCGAGCGCGCTCAAATCGACCTGAAGGCGGGCGATGTCGCATCGGCACGAGAATTGGTAGCAGAGGCGACACAACGACTGAGCCATAGCGAGCACAAAGGGCTGAAGCTATACGTGAACCAGCACTTGGTTGCCTTGAATGAAGCGCTCGGAAACGCCGAGTCTGCTTTCGACTCGTGCGTTCAGATGTTAGTGTTGGCATTCGAAGTCCATCGCTATCGAAACACAGCGTGGGCTCTTCTAAAGCTTGGTGAGCTACATGAGACGGCAGGGGAGCTTGAATCAGCCGTTACGTGTTTTGTAGCAGCCGTTCGGCTGCAGGCTGAATTTGCCAGTCGACAGGGCGAACGGAGCAAGGCGATTCTATCGCAGTTTGAAAAGCGCCACGAAGATCTTGTTAGGAGATTCCTTCAGGATCACAAGAGGACTTCGTGGCGCAATCTTATTAGGACGCTTAGTTACGTCAAAGATCGGGCAGCCTAGGGACCTAGCGTGTAGGTCTTGATGATCACGTTGTTGACGATGACGTTTCCGCTCTGATCGGCGTCGCCGATGCTCATGTCGCAGGCAAGAGGCGGTTTTGGGTCGTGCGGTCGGTGGTGTGGCTTTTCGTTCTCGGATGGCTGTGGGGTCCAGCCTTGGTAGAGGTACTGAATCGGCAGCGTCCGGTTTTGAGTGAATACCATTTGATTGGGAATGGGAATCAACTGGCCGTTCGAGACCTGCGGCAGTTGGTTGAAGGCGGCAAAGTACGTTTCTGGGGATGTCACGGCGGTGTACATCGTGTTGGCGACTTGAGTCGGAGTGAAGTCGGTTAGCTCAAGGTGCGTATATACGGTGGTTCCCGTCTGCAGGATGGAGACCGATGTTGAAGCAGGGAAGAGTTCCACGGGCGCCGGAGGCGGGCTCGTCTGGACGTACTGGACGGTCAACACCGCCGTTTCGTTGATTCCTTGAACGAGAATCGTGGGGTCGTCGCCACTTGCGGAGATCTCTTGGAACACAACGACAAAGGGTTGCCACAGAACGGCGGGAGCGCCATTGATCACAACGTTGGCGTTGACCCAACCCACGGGGTCGGCAAGGACCTGGAGAAGCTGATCGAGATCGGTTTCAAGGACCCACAAATCGTCATCAGACGCGATGCTAACGATGTTGATCTTGGACGGTGGTGTTGGCTGAGAGCTGTCGGACATGGGATCTCCTCGTTCGTTCAATTCCGAACGGAAGACTCAACGTAAGGGCCCTCACGGATCTATCGCAGCCCTCGAAACCCTAGTAGAGTAACTGGGTTTTCCAGCCGATCTATTCTGACTGAGTTACTTCTTGGGCTGCACGGAATGCGGCGGAAGTCGAGTAGTACCCTTCGCCTCCATTGTCCATCACATTCCCTTTCGGGTCGATCAGGTGATAGCGTCTGGTTGCATGTTTGCCTTCGTGCCAACCGCGCAAGTCAACTAGCTTGAAGCCCATCTGCTCGATGCCTTCAAGCGCAGACTGTCTCCGTCTGCTTCTCCCGCCCGACTTGAAGAGTCGACGCCAAATTCGCTTTAACTCCACTCGGCTATTATCCCGAAAAGTTGGTTAAGGAATGGCAAAAATTCTTAAAACAAATGCGAAGATAGCAAAATCGCGGACTCTGGTCACACTCTTGACCGCACCTGACACGGCAACGCTTTATGTGCCATACTGGTTGTCTTGCGGAGGCATTTGAGTTCTTGATTTACGTTACCGTCCAGTCTAATGAGTCCATCGACAGCGCCCTGAAGCGTTTCAACATGAAGCTTCAGCAGAGCGGGCTTCTTCGTGAGCTTAAGGAGCATTCGCACTACGAAAAACCGAGCGAAAAGCGACGCCGTCTAAAGCGACGTCGACAGTCTCGCCAGTAGGCTCGCGCCTTTTTAGCCTTGATGCGAGTCTCTTATTGGTAGATGGTAGTGGCGTAACACATTCCATCCTGGTATGGAACCTCCCAGTAGCCGCAACATCATCGTTATCAACGAATCCGAGCGAATCGTTCGGAAGGCGCGTTTGATGCGCGCTATGGGCGACACTTTTCGACGTCACGGCAAGCCAAATGCAGCGGCTTGCCTTCTTTTGACGTCGGATGCCCGTGTCCGCGAACTCAATCGCCAGTTTCGTGGCATTGATGAGAGCACCGATGTGCTGACCTTTCCCGCCGGTGATTTCGCTGGCGATCAGTTGGGGGATGTCGCCATTGCCGTGCCCTATGCAGAGCGGCAGGCGAAGATGCGGCGAGTGAGCCTCTCCCAAGAACTTGGTTATCTCGCCATCCACGGAGCCCTCCACCTAATCGGTTTTGACGATCAAACCGAGGCGGACCGTGCCGAGATGGTTCGACAAATGAACCTTTCCGCGATCGACGCAGGTTTCAAACCGGATGAAGAGTGGGCATCCATCCTTCATGGAGAGATCTCTTGAGCGGCGGCAAGAAGTGGGATTTTATCGGACCGTTTCGGGTTGCGCTCAACGGCATCGTCTACACTTTCCGAACACAGCGACACATGCGATTTCACCTCTTCGTGGTGATCGTGGTGATCCTACTGAGCATCCTCGTAAACCTTGGGATGCGCGAGACGCTCGTGCTGCTGTTCACGATCTCGCTCGTGCTCGTGGCGGAGATGTTCAACTCGGCGATCGAAGCTACAGTCGACCTTGTTTCACCTAATTACAACCCATTGGCCAAGTTCGCCAAGGACATTGCCGCGGGCGCAGTTCTCATCAGCACGATGGTTGCGCTTGTCGTGGGCGCCTTGCTCTTTATTGGTGAAAGCCATTGGGAAGCAATCAAGACAAACATAACCGGCGAGGGATTTCGGCCTCCGGCGATGCTGCGATTGATATTGGGACTCATCGTGCTTTTCTTCATCGTATTGGTAGGAAAAGGATTGGGTCAGCGCGGACGAGTGCTTCAAGGCGGGCTCGTGAGCGGTCATGCGGCATTCGGCTTTTTCCTCGCGACCTCGGCTGCGATCTTGGCCGATAATCCGGTAACCGCTGGAATCGCTTTGCTGTTGGCGGCGATAATTGCCCAGAGTCGCTTTGAGGCCAAGTTTCACTCCGTTTTCGAACTGAGCCTCGGCGCATTGGTTGGTGTCCTATTGTCGTTGTTGATCTTTGGATTGGTGCCGCGATGAAGAAGGGAAGCGGCGGACCCAGAATAGAGCAGCAATTGGTGCTTGGCTTTGCCGTGGCGTTGAGCGCAGTGTGGTTTCTGGCGGAGCGAACCGGAAACTCTGTCCAGCATGCCGATGACGTGATGCGCACGCCGATTGTCGGAGGCACTCCGATTATCGTTCTGATCCTCGCCGTCATTCTGCTCAATGCTTGGTTCGTCGCGGCAGAAACGGCCCTGAACCTGCTTAGGCCGATGCACACCAAGTCGGTACGAGACGACGATCTCATCAGGGCGAAACGGTTACAAAACCTGATCGACCTCAAGCAGAAGTATGTGGCGGCAACGGCTTTGGGGAGTCAGACTTCCCGTTTGGTGTTGGCGCTCATCAGCTTTCTTTTGGCGCAGCCGATGGCGCTATTCCTCGAACAGAGCGCAGGATGGCGGTTCAGTTTTCCGACCATTATCCTTTCGGCTGCCATTATTGCGGTGCCGGTGGCGCTTGTCAACGTGATCGTGGGAGAGGTCGTCCCGAAGAGCTTTGCAACGCTCCACCCTCTAGATGTCGCGTTGGGGTCTTACAGCTTTATTCGTGCAACTTCCGTCCTATTCTCAATCCCAGCAAACGCCGTCGTTGGCCTCGCTAGTGTTTTTACGGCTCGCTTCGGTGGACGCGCGAGTTTAGCTAACACGAACCAGGCGGAGGAGGAGATCAAAATCCTCGTTCAGTCGGCCGAGGAAACTGGCGAGATTGAGAAAGACGAGAAGGATCTGCTTCATTCGGTTTTCTCGTTTACGGACAAAGTTGCACGCGAAGCGATGACCCCGCGAGTGGATATGGACGCCTTGCCGGTTGCATCAGATCCTTCGAGGATCGTACAGCTCATTCAGGAATCGGGTCACTCCAGGATCCCTCTCTATGAAGAGACCGACGATCAGATCGTCGGAATCGTCCACGCTAAAGACCTTTTGATGGCACTTGTAGGCGGAAAGGCAAAGGTTGACGTGCGCAAGTTGATGCGCCAGGCATTGTTCGTGCCCGAGAATAAGGATCTTCACGACCTGCTCAAGGAGATGCGGAACGGTCGAGTGCAGATGGCGGTCGTTCAAGACGAATTTGGGGGCACTGCCGGGATCGTCACGGTTGAGGATATCGTTGAAGAATTGGTCGGAGATATTACCGACGAATACGACGACGAGGCGCCGGAAGTCGAGGCAATCGAAGGCGGATTCTTGGTTCTCGGAAAGACGCATCTCGATGCGGTCAATCAACAGGTCGGTTCCGATTTCGACAGCGACGAATTCGACACGATCGGCGGGTACGTGTTTGGTTTGATGGGTCGTCAGCCGAAGCTGATGGAATCGATCGTAAGCGACGGGTATCGGTTCACCGTAACTGAAAGCGACGGTCGCCGAATCCTTAGGGTCAAGCTCGAGAAGTGTATCGAAGAGCCGGTCGAAGACGAAGACGAATCCTGAATCGAACGTTCGGCGTAACCTCTGACGTCCGTCCTTCAGGAGGTTTTGATGCTCTTTGCTTGCTTAGTCATTGCTCATGCGGTATACGATCAATCCGCAGAACCGGTTGAGGTCAAGATCCATCATATGCGAGCCTCCAAGGCTTTGGAGATCATCGAACAGTCGAATCCAAAGTCTCTACCTGCCAAAAGCATGGACGCCGACGATTCGAAGGGTTCGGTCACGGTCAGTGGGTCTCCGGAGATGGTCAAGGAGTTTCGCGACCTGGCGAAGCTGATCGATATCCCCCGAAAGAGGTTGTCGATCAAGGTCACTGTAGATTCGGAGGTCGACAAAGAGTCGTATCAGGTATCTGCGAAGATCTGGAACAACCAGAAGTGGAAAACCAGCGACGGCGACACCGGCATTACCGTTGCGGTTGAGCCCCGGTTGAGCGACCACAACACGGTTACCCTCATGGTCGTTTGCGGTCACGACGGCGTCAGTTCTATCCAAGAGACGTTTCGCATGAAGTTCGGCACCTCCCGAACCTTGACGCTTGGAAGTCAGATTTCCCGAATGGCCCACCAGCAGCCCGACGGATCGTACAAATTCAAGATCGTTTCGGTGCCAGAACCGAAAATAACCATCCGGGTCGACCCGTAGCGGCGAAGGCGGTCGATGGCGTTGAGACGCAAAAAAAGAGAGCCGGCACGGAATGCCGGCTCTCTTTTTTTATTTGCCGGTGGCTTTCAGTAGGCGGGCGTTGACCGCGGTCCAGTCGATCGTCGTCATGAAGGCGTCGATGTACTTGGCGCGGGCGGTTTGGAAGTCTAGGAAGTAGGCGTGCTCGTAGACGTCGAGGGCGAGGATAAGGGTGTTGTTCCAGGCCGGGAAGGTGTCTTGACCATCGCCGATATAGTTGAACACGCGCTGCTCTTCATGGTCGTATCCTAGGTAGGCCCAACCACGTCCGGAGATACCGGTCATTTTCAGGTCGGCTGCCCACTTCTCGAAGCTGCCGTACGCTTCGTTGATGAGGGTTGCGACGTCGCCGGTCGCAGGTCCGCCTTCGCCACCGATAATGTCGAAGTAGACGTTGTGATTGAGATATCCGCCGTAGGCGAAGCCATAGTTGACCTTTAGGGCCCGCGTTTGGCTGTAGATCTGATTCGCTTTGGCCGGATCCGTGTCCAGTTCGGCGAGAGCCTTTCGGATCTCATTCGTCTTGTTCGCATACCCTTGCCAGAGGCCCAAGTGAGCCTTGTGGGTTGCTTCGCTGATTCCTTTGCTTGCCGTTCCGAGCGCCTTTTGAATATCAGCCTCAGTTGGCACCTTAACTAGTTTCGGTTCCATCTTCTTTCGTACCTCCGGTGACATTGCCATGGCGACACTCGGAATACCGGCCACCGCCGACACTCCAACCGCCGCTCCGGCGATAAATAGTTGTCTTCTGCTGAGTTCGCTCATGTCGTGTCTCATAAGCTACGAGCAACGCATGAAAACAGTCAGCGAAGACTACCCCGGGGCGGGGTTGAAGCGTTGGGTGTTGAGTGTTAGGGATGGTCTCACTCGGCGGACGCGGCGTTATTTGGAGACGAGAATTTAGGAGGTCCATATGAGCTCTTGAGCGGTTCTTCGTTGCAATCGCGGCGGTATCTGCGTGAAACCGTTCCTGCAAGACACGATGTCGATGCCGTCTCGTCATCTCAGAATTCACTTCGACCTCGACTGCGCGAGGTAAACTTCCCAGTCGCGCCCTTTGGCGTGATTACCGCCATGCAAGTCACACGAGAAGATCTAAACCCCTGCACTGTTTTGCTAAATGTCGTCTGCGATGCCGACGAAGTTAAGGAGGGGTTCGACAAGGCTTTCAAGCAGATTGCGAAGAAGATCAAGCTGCCTGGATTCAGACCCGGGCATGCGCCTCGCGCCATGCTTGAAGGGCTGGTTTCGAAAGAGGAGCTCTACGACAACGCTACGGAAAACATCGTTCGCGTCGGCTTTAAAGCCGCGCTACTCGAGGCCGCTTTGGAGCCGGACCAGACGACCCGCCCAACAGTTGAGCTGAAATTGCTCGATCAAGAGACAAGCGCTGCCGAATTCAGCGTCAAAGTACCGTTGCCACCCCAGATCACCCTCGGCGACTACAAGGGCCTTCCGGTCCAGAAGCCGGTCATCTCGGTTACCGAAGAGGAAGTCGACAAGCAGATTGAGGAGTTCCGAAAGCGACGCCAGCTTCGCGAAGCGGTTACCGATCGTGGCGTCCAAGAAGGAGACGTTGCGGTTGTCAACGTTAAGTTGGACGGCGAGTCGGGCGACGGCCGAAACTTCATGACGATCGCAGGGCAGACTTTTGAGGCGCTCGATACCGCGCTGATGGGGATGCAGGTCGAGGAGATGAAGAATCTCGAAGTCACTTTCCCGGATAACTTCCAAGAGAAGGACTGGGCAGGACAAACACATAAGATTCAAGTGACCCTGAATTCACTCAGCGGAGTGAAGCTCCCCGATCTCGACGATTCCTTCGCGCAGAGCCTCAAGACCGAGAGCGTCGAGGATCTTCGAGAGCGTGTTCGTGCCGGTCTGGGACGAGCCAAGAACGAGATGCTTCGCGAACTCGTTTCGGAGCAGCTTATGGAGAGACTCCATGAGCGATCGGAAGTCCATGTAAGCGACAACATGTGGGAAGCCCTTGCCGAGCGTCGCCTTCGAGAGACGGCGGAAGAGCAGCAGAAGGAAGGCAAGAACCTCGAGAGCTATGCCGCGGAAAAGGGCATGACGATGGAGCAGCTTCACGAGGCCTGGAAGAAGAACGCAAAGCTCCATGTCGAGCGTGCTCTATTGATCAAGGAAGTCTTCGTCAAAGAGAACATGCAGCTCTCCAACAGCGAACTTCATGCGGAACTGATCGAGATGGCGAATGAATATGAAATGGAAGTCGATGAGATGCTGAAGGTTCTGCAGAAGAACCAGGCTCTCGACGAACTACAATTCCGAGCCCTTAACCGAAAGGTAACCGACTATCTTGAATCACAAGCCGAGTCGACCGAAGTCACAGTTTAGAGTTCTAGGGCGCCTCCGGTAGGCGCCCTTTTTACTTAGCATGAGCCGTACTGGCAGCGGGAGTCGCACTTTTCCGTGGCCTAACTGATGGTCCTTTATTTGCGTAGTACGGAGTAAGCTAGTTTGTGTGGGGTGGTGCGCACGCTCGACCCACCCTTAAAGACAAACGGCTTATAGGAGAACACAAAAATGGGTATTCCCTACGTAATTGAACAGACTGCCCGTGGCGAGCGTAGCTATGACCTTTGGTCAAGGCTCCTCAAGGACAGAATCGTCTTCCTAGGCACGCCGGTCGACGACTATGTTGCCAACCTCATCGTGGCTCAGCTTCTCTTTTTGGAGAAGGAAGATCCGGATAAGGACATCGACTTTTACATTAACTCTCCGGGTGGCTCGGTGAGTGCAGGTTTGGCGGTGTACGACTGCATGCAGATCGTCAAGCCGAACATCGCAACTATTTGTGTCGGGCAAGCAGCGTCTATGGGCGCCGTGTTGCTCGCAGGCGGCGCTCCCGGCAAGCGGTATTGCCTGAAGCACGCTCGAATCATGATCCACCAGGTTAGCGCCGGGTTCCAAGGAACTACTGCAGACATTAACGTTCAGGCGGCCGAGATCAACCGATATATGGACATCTTGATGGACATCCTCGGAAACCACACTGGCAAAGATCCTGAGAAGGTACGTAAAGATTGCGACCGCGACTACTTTATGTCGGCGGAAGAAGCTAAATCTTACGGCATCATAGATAATGTTCTGGAAAGCGGCGTTCGTTAGGGAGTAGGCAATCTATGGCAGGCACGGCTAACGATTTGCGGGGACATTGCTGTCTCTGCGGAAAACCGAAAGAGCAGGTCAAAAAGCTGATCGTCGGATTACACGGGGCAGTTTGTTCCGAGTGCATCGACCTCTGCAATTACACCTTGTACGGCGATGGGGATAAGGCAGGCGCGATCGCGTCTCAGATAGGCCCCGCAATCGCCCGTGCCAAAGCCATCGCCCAATCCGCTGCGCGGCGCGGTGTACCGAAGCCGAAAGAGATCGTTCAGTTCTTGGACCAGTACGTCGTCGGTCAGCGGGCAACGAAACGGTCGTTAGCGGTAGCGGTCTACAACCACTACAAACGAATCGGAGAATCGTCGGACGACGGAGTCGAGTTGCAGAAGAGCAACATCCTGATGGTCGGTCCGACTGGGTGTGGAAAGACGCTCCTTGCCCAAACATTGGCGAGAATGCTGAACGTACCGTTCGCGATCGCCGATGCCACCGCTTTGACCGAGGCAGGTTATGTCGGAGAGGATGTCGAGAACATCCTTCTCAAGCTTTATCAATCGGCCGAGAGCATCGATCACCATAACTCCAAGTCGCTATGTGAGCGGGGGATCATCTATGTCGACGAGATCGACAAGATCGCCAGAAAGAGCGACAACCCCTCGATCACCCGCGACGTGAGCGGTGAAGGCGTCCAACAGGCGCTCCTCAAGATTCTAGAAGGCACGATCGCAAACGTTCCTCCTCAGGGCGGGCGAAAGCACCCGCAGCAGGAGTATCTGCAGATCGACACAACGAACATCCTGTTTATCTGCGCCGGCGCGTTCGAAGGGATCGAAGGAATCATCCGGCAGCGAATGAAGGAAAGCGTCATCGGTTTCCGTTCGACGCCCGAATCGAAGACCGAGCGGGATTCCAACGTGCTCAGTCATCTCCTCCCCGAGGACCTTCTGCACTTTGGGTTGATCCCCGAGTTCATCGGTAGGCTGCCGATTGTGTCGACTTTGGACGCCCTAGACGAGGAAACGCTCGTCAGGATACTTACCGAGCCTAGAAACGCGATTTTGAAGCAGTATTCACGTCTTTTCGAGATGGACGGCGTGGAGTTGATCGTTGAGCCGCGAGTCTTGGGTGAGGTCGCCCGAGAAGCGATCAAGCGCAAGTCCGGCGCACGCGCGCTCCGTGCGATTATCGAGCATGCGATGCTCGACGTCATGTACGAAGTACCGAGCTCAGACCTGATCAAAAAGGTCATTCTTCCGAACGGCCTGATCGAAGAGGGTAAAGAGCCGATCCTTCTTACCGACGAGCAGATTCGCCAGGCAAGCTGAACTCAGCAACGTCATGAGACTGGGCGCCTATTTCTGCGTCTTCGTGTCTTGGTCTGGCTTGTTGTGTCTAGCCCGAAACCGTTTAGCGCGCTCTTTCTCGCGGTTTAGGAAGTTGGCAAACACAAGGAAGCCAGCGATGGAGACGCCCAGGATCATGAGCGTTACGAAGACGATAAAGGCGTTGAGTTGAGCAGTCACGTGATTCTAAGGTATCCGAGCAATTCGATTATGCCCAAGCTAGAGAAAAAAGAGGCGGCCTACCGATATCGGTAGACCGCCTCTCGAATTGAAGGTTTGACGAATTAGCCGCCGAAGCCGCCACGGCCACCGCCGCCCATGCCGCCACCCATGCCGCCGCTCATGCCGCCGCCGCCCATGCCGCCGCCCATTCCGCCGCCGCTCATGCCGCCGCCCATTCCGCCGCCCATGCCGCCGCCCATTCCGCCGCCGCCCATGCCGCCGCCCATTCCGCCGCCCATGCCGCCACCCATTCCGCCGCCACCGGTCTTAGAAAGGGTGCTCATTTCGGGAGCGATCTGGTAGCTCTGGCTACCGGCCTTGGCGCCGATCATCGCTGCGATGAACTGCGGGTCGGCTGATCGAATCTTGATTCGTCGAAGAATCGTCGTCGTCGTCTTCGGAGCGGTTTCTCCACCACTCACGCCTGGTCCTTGAACTTCGGCTTTCTTGACGATTTCGTAAACGCCGCCTTCGACGCGATAGGTCGAATCGACTTGTCGAAGAACGTTTTGAAGAGCTGTCTCGAACGTGATGTTCTTGAGGCTGACTGTTACGACGCCTTGAACTTCCGGTGCGATCGAGTAAGACACGCTTACATTCTTGAACAGGGCGCGGAGCGCCTCGCGAACGTCAGCCTGATCTAGTTCCAAAGAAGGAATCTGTTTCTGGGAAATGTCTTCTTGCGCCGCAGCCATTCGTGGCAAGCCGCCGACCAACAAAACACCCAGGGCAGCAGCTAGTACTGCCTTAATCACTGTTCTCATCCGTAAACCTCCTGACCCTCAGAAGGTATGGGACCCTCCAATGTGGGATACAGTATGGACTACTCAAGCGGTTAAGCGTTACGGCCATTTCCCGATATTGCCGAATTTGCTTAAAAGTTATTCGGAGGGCGTCCAAGCAAGGGCAAGTTTTCGCCGAAATTCACTTTGAAGTTTGGCGATTCGGCAACATTTTGCAACTACAATTCAGGCGTGGGAAAACGCTTGGCTTTGGCCGTCGCGCTCATGATCGCGGCTGCTTCTTCGTATGGCCAGAGAATCGTCGAAGATAATGGGGCAAGCAACCCGTTCGCAAGCGCAATCAGGAAGGCTTCCGCGGAGTTTCCAGGCGCATTCCCAGTTATGACGTCGAATGAACCGGAGGGTTCTCTGGTCGTTGCCAGCGGCGATTTCCACAATTCGGACATCACGATTCTCGTCGTGAATAGCAGGCTGGACGGGCTCAAACCGAAGGTGTTGTCCCTACTTTCCAAACTCAATTTGCCCGATACCTACGTTCGCGTTCGCAGGGGGCGCGTTGTAGGATCGTTCGATTTGGAGTTCAACGCCTACATCGGTCAGATCGGAAACCACTCCCACTCGAGTATTCCCCTAGGCGCCGTCGTTAAGGAGGTTCAGGCGTGGGGAATGCCTAAGCCGTTCGGGGTGGCAGTAAGGGGGAGCAAAACTTCAAGGGTCGTTTTCCGAGGCGAAACGATCGAAACGATAAAACTTCTTTCGCCGAAGGACGTGCCTATCGACTCGACCGTTGAGGTCGACTCGGACCGGCATTGGTACGGATTGTTGGCGATGCTGTTTTTCGGCGGGATGATCTTTGGGGTGTTCGGATGGGCCTCTTGGCAAGCGGTGAAGGCGCCACCGAAAGTTGAGGCCACGGTGATTCCTCCGCCAAGGACATTGATCGAGTCTCAGGCGCGATACGAGCAGTTGGCACTTAAAAAGTCGAGCCGCTTTATCTTCCTTCTTCCCCTAGCGGTTTTCGGCATGATCACGTTTATGCGTCCGGCGATGGAGGACGGATTTCAGTGGCTTCCTGTCGGGTTTGACCGCTTCATTCCTTGGCTCATCGTCCTGATCTTTGTTCAGTTTGCCGTCATCCAAGTGGTTCGAAGAATTCGAAAGATTCCGAGCCCGAAAGATCCCGGGCAGGACTTAGGTTCGTTCAAGGCCATTCGCTGGATGTTCATCCCCATTCTGGCGCTGATGGTGTTGATGCAGATCCAGTTGTTCGAACCGCAATGGCTCTACGGCATTCCGCGGCCTGTTTTGAGTTGGGGCGTAAGAATTATCGGGTTTTGTCCATTGCCTATTCTCCTAATCGTGATGCTGGTTCGGGCGAAAAAGACCACGATGAAGCTTGGCCCAGGCGACTGCGACTACGATGCTGCCGTCGAACTTGGGAAAAAGGGCGGAGTGAAGATTCGCAGGGTGATTGTGTTAAAGGAGGCTAAAAACACCAACGCCTTTGCGAACCTGTTTGGCACGATCGGGCTCACTCAAGGGCTGCGCGACAAGTTGACTGCAAAAGAGCGCCGCTGCATCATCAGCCACGAACTTGGACATGTCAAAGGGGCTCACGTACCGTTGCTGGTCTTGTTTAGCTTCGTGATTTGGGCCGGAGTTTTTGGGTTCTTGATGTGGGTCGATGAGTCGAACGTCTCGGGTCCGCTCGCAACCGTCGCGAGGATCGTCAGTTCGCCGATCGTCTTCATCCCGTTCATATTCTTGGTTCGATCCCCGTTCCAAAGGAAGGCCGAATTCGCGGCGGATAAGTTCGCTCTTGAAACTGTCGGCAGCTTTACCGAAGTCGCCACCGCCTTGGCGAAGGTCCATCTGTACAACGCGTCGCCCCACACGCTCAAGCGGTTCCACGAGTCGATCGCCAGCCATCCTTCGTTGGTCAAGCGGCTGAATTCGCTTCGGAATACCGCTATCGAAATGGGGATCGCGGTACCGGCAGATGAGATCGAGAATCTGATTTCGACGCTTACGGTTGAGGAGGGGTAGGGGGGCGCTAGAGCGTTGAAGTCGGGTCTTCGTTTTGCTCTGGCCTGGTTCGATTGTTTGTTGCCTTTGACATTTGGATATTGCCGCTCCCCGCGGGGGCCCGTCCCCCTTGCGGCCTCGACCTACGCTTAACGCTCGCGACCCGTGCGGCGCGACAAAACTCGCTCGTACAATCACCGAGCTCAAACAATGTCGCGCCATGAGCACGGGTCAGGCTTGCTACTTCGGTCAGGTCCGCCAGAGGGACTGGGTTATTTCTTCTTTCCGAGCGCCGAAGGTGCGTCCAATACCAGCCTATGGCAACGCCATAGGAACGTACAACGTAATGTCCCCGGCCTCGGAGAGGTCGTAGAACCCAACATTCGTTGGCATGTTTCGTTTGGTTCGCCTCCTTTATTGATTGGGTTTTCGTCTCCGTTTTGCTCTGGCCTGGTTCGCTCGTTTGGTGCCTCTTCAATCGGGGTGATGCCGCTTTCCGCGGGGGCCCGTCCCCCTTGCGGCCTCGACCTACGCTTACGCTCGCGACCTACGCTTACGCTCGCGACCCGTGCGGCGCGACAAAACTCGCTCGTACGAACCACCGAGCTCAAACAATGTCGCGCCATTAGCACGGGTCAGGCTCGCTACTTCGGTCAGGTCCGCAAGAGGGACTGGGAGGTTTCCTCTTTCCGGACCGGACCCCTTCGAGCGCCGAAGGTGCGTTCCCATTCCAGCCTAGGGCAACGCCCTAGGAACCTTCAACATCACGTCCCCCGGCCTCGGAGAGGTCGCATAACCCAACTTTCGTTGGCTTGTTTCGTTTGGTTCGCCTCCTTTGTTGATTGGGTTTTCGTCTCCGTTTTGCTCTGGCCTGGTCCGGGTGTTTGGTGGCCTTGAAATCGGGATGATGCCGCTCCCCGCGGGGGCCCGTCCCCCTTGCGGCCTCGACCTACGCTTTACGCTCGCGACCCGTGCGGCGCGACAAAACTCGCTCGTACGAACCACCGAGCTCAAACAATGTCGCGCCATTAGCACGGGTCAGGCTTGCTACTTCGGTCAGGTCCGCAAGACGGACTGGGAGATGTCTTCTTCTTTCCGAGCGCCGAAGGTGCGTTCCATTCCAGCCTATGGCGTCGCCCTAGGAACGTCAGGCGTAACTTTGTGGTTCCGCCGTTCGGGTTCTTCGCTGTAAGTCAGGCCACAGACATTTGGAAACCGCTTTGGCGGTGGCTGGCGTTAGTCGCGTGCCTTTGCTCCTACGGCTTGATGTTCCATACAATCAGCATCTCGGAAACAGCTGCGGTGTTGGAGTCCACTTCGGCATGGCGGGAGCTGGAACTCAGCGCAAACTCATTGGTGACCATCTCATGACTAGGATGCGCCGGAAGCTAATTGTGCTATTAGTCGTCGAAGTTGCCGCTCTTGCGGCAGGGCTTTTCTTGTTGTTTCGACCTCGAGTCGATCCGGTCTTGGCGGAGCTAAAAGTCGATGACTTCGACCGGATTGAGTTAGGTGGTCCTTGCCTAAGCAAATTCGCAAACAACGGGATGGACCTTACCGGCGATCAAGTCATTCGAGATCGCAAAGAAATCACCGAGGTCCTCGTGGTTCTAACTTTGAGTCAGCCGTACTCGAAGCGGATGAGGGAAGAGACACTTGACTTCTCCTCAGATTTCATACGCATCTTCACAAAGAAGCGCCTTGACATGCCGACTTGGGGGGTGCGCGTACATGTCGACCACGTTGAGGAGGACTTTGGAAAGGAGATGAAACGGCTTTACGAGAAATATCGCCGGTTGCCGGATGGTTGGTATATGCGCCAAAACGAGCCGCCGGGTTGAGATGAAATCCCTTTTCGGTCCCATCGTTGGCATGTAAGCGCGGGATGGTTCGTGCCGGCGTAAGTGTCTTTGGCGTGCCAGAATTAGGTTCAAATCACGGTTTGGGTACGCGGCCACAAACCATACCGCGGCTACCGATCTGACCAAATGAATCGAGGGAGACTGATGTTAATCAGACTCCCTCGAACGCTCCTAACGCTAGCTCCGCGAAGCGCTATTCCGTGGTTTCAGTCGTCGCGTCTTCGTAATCGTCTTCACCGGTCAGGTCGCCGCCGTCGGTGTCCTGTACGATTCGAGCGATGCTTCGGACTTGGTCTCCGCTGGCAAGGTTGATAAGGCGCACGCCTTGAGCAACACGGCCTGTTGTTCGGATCTCTTTGATCTTCACGCGGATACCTTTACCCTTCGTCGTCATGACCAGGAGTCGGTCGGTATCTTCGACGACTTCGGCGCCGACGATACGTCCGGTCTTGTCAGTGCAGTTCATGGTAAGGATGCCGCTGCCGCCTCGACCTTGGACTCGGTACTCGGCAAGCGGGGTCCGCTTTCCGTATCCATTCTCACTGACGACGAGCAGGCTTGCATCGGGCCTTACGACATCGGCGCTGACCACATGGTCTTCGGGGCTGTCGTCCTTGAACACGATGGCTCGAACTCCGCCGGCGGCTCGCGATCGGGAAGTGGCTTCCTTCTCGTTGAACCGAATGCTCTGTCCGTCGTGGGTGATGAGGATGACGTCTTCGGCGCCGCGCGTCTTAAGCGCCCAACCGAGTTCGTCGCCCTCTTCTATGTCGAATGCGATCAGGCCGTTGTTGCGGATGTTCGCAAACGCGGACAAGTTCGTTCGCTTGATCTCGGCTTGGCGCTTCGGTCCGGTGCCACGGGTGATCATCGTGAGGAAGCCGTCCGTACTCATATCCTTCACGCTAACGGTCGCGGTTACGCGCTCTCCGCCGACGATCTGGATGTAGTTGATGACGGGCATACCCTTCGCGTATCGACCGCTTTCAGGGATTTCGTAGCCTTTCAGGCGATAGACACGTCCTCGATCGGTAAAGAAGAGGATGGTGTGGTGGGTGCTGACCTGGAACAGGTGGGCCGGTTCGTCGTCCGCCTTCAGAGTGTTGTTGACACCTTTTCCGCCGCGCTTCTGCTGGCGGTAGGCATCGATGGAAACACGCTTGATATAGCCGTCTCGTGAGATCGAGATGATCGCCTCTTCGTCGGGGATCAGGTCCTCGGCGCTGAAGTCGCCGACTTCGCGAGCCTGGATCTTCGATCGTCGCTCGTCGCCGAACTTGTCGCGTAGGTATTGAACCTCTTCGCGAAGGACTTTCTTGAGTCGCTCGGCGTCGTTGAGAATGTCCATCAGGTTCTGGACCTTCAGGGCCGCATTCTTGAAGTCTTTCTCAAGCTCTTGCTGGTCAAGCTGGGTGAGTCGCCGAAGCGGCATGTTCAACACGGCCTGCGCTTGGACGACCGACATCGAGAACCGGCGAACCATTTGGGCTCGGGCGGTCGGGGTGTCGGCACTGGCCCGGATGAGGGCGATGATCTCGTCGAGGAACCGGCGAGCGATCTGGAACCCTTCAGCGTGATGAAGCTCTTCGAGGGCGCGATACAGTTCGTATCGCGTTCTTCGCTCGATAACGATCCGGCGATGTCGCAGGTACTCGTCGAGCATGACGAGAAGCGGACAGGTTCGCGGAGCGTAGTCGACCAACCCGAGCATCGTCGCGCCGAACGTCGTGCGAAGGTTCGTATGCTTGAGTAGGTAGTTGAGCGCCTTGTTCGGGTTGACGTCGCGTCGAACTTCGACTTCGATGCGCATTCCGCGCTTGTCGGAGTAGTCCTGAACGCTGAGGATGCCGTCGAACTTTCGCTCTTTCGCGATCGCGGCGATCGCCTTGACGAGATTCTCTTTGTTGACTTGATACGGAATCTCGGTGACGACGATTACCGATTTGCCGGCGTCGCCCTGCTCGATCATCGTCTTGGCTTGCATGACGATCGATCCGCGGCCGGTTTCATAGGCACTGCGGATCCCCTTCGTGCCCATGATGATGCCGTAGGTGGGGAAGTCGGGGCCTTGGATATGCTCCATGACCTGATCCAAGGTGCAGTTCGGATCGTCGATCCTGAGCATCAACGCGTTGCACACCTCAGTGAGGTTATGGGGCGGCAGGTTGGTGGCCATGCCGACGGCAATGCCTTGGCTGCCGTTGCAGATTAGGTTCGGGAACTTGCCGGGAAGAACCTTTGGCTCAAGCAGGGTCTGCGAGTAGTTGTTGTCCCAGTCGACTGTTTCTCGATCGAGGTCTTCCAACAACTCCATCGCCAGCGGCATGAGGCGAGCTTCCGTATATCGCATGGCGGCGGGAGAGTCGCCGTCGATGCTTCCGAAGTTGCCCTGTCCGTCGATCAGCGGATACCGCATCGACCAAGACTGAGCCATTCGGACGAGGGTCGGGTAAATGACAGCCTCGCCGTGGGGGTGGTAGTCGCCGCTAGTCGTACCGCAGATCTTTGCGCACTTGACGTGGCCGCCGTCGGGCGTCACGTTGAGTGCACGCATTGCGTACAGAATGCGCCTCTGAACCGGCTTTAGGCCGTCTCGCACATCCGGCAGCGCACGTGCGATAATTACGGACATCGCGTAGTTAACATAAGAGCGTCCTAGCTCTTCATCGACGTTAACGATCGAAAAATTTGGGTTTTCTGCCACTGGTAGAAGTCCTGACGAACCAAGCAGGCCAGAAGGCGCGCGAATTGGGTTCGAAGTGGGGTCAATTGTACCCGTTTTCGCACCCTAAACGCCGATTTGCGAAGGATCACCCCTCGCTGCTGATCCCCCATACAGAAGCGAGGTTATCTATCGCGCAATTGGGCGTGTCGCGCTCTTTGCGACTTGTCGCGTAGACTCAGTTGAAATGAGCACGGGAAGGTTGGTTGTCGGGGTTACGGGTGCGAGCGGCGCGATCTACGCTCAACGGTTCTTAATTCACGCGACCAAGCACTTCTCGGAGATCCTGTTAATGATGAGCGAGCAGGCTTTTCAGGTCGCCGCGACCGAGTTGGGCGTTGCGCCCGACCGGGATTCTTGGTCCACGAAGGAATGGCTGAGGGAGGAGTATCCCCAGATCAAGCTGCTTAGCCCAAAGAACTTCTTTACGCCACCTGCGAGCGGTTCCTATCGCCACGACGGAATGGTGATCGTCCCATGCTCGATGGGCGCGGCCGGGCGGATCGCCAATGGGATCTCGGACGACCTCCTCACCCGGTCGGCGGACGTTTGCCTAAAAGAGGGGCGCAAACTCATCCTCGTCCCACGCGAGATGCCCTGGAACCTGATCATGCTTCGGAACCTGACCCAACTCGCCGAAGCCGGCGCCACCATCTTGCCGGCATGTCCCGCCTGGTACTACAAGCCGAAAACGATCGAGGACCTCGCCGACACCGTTGTGGCGAGGATCCTGCAGTCGCTCGGCGTCGATCAGCAGATCGTGCCGCAGTGGATGGCGGATTGATGGTTATGCTGGGCTTGGGGTGAATGGAGCGGTGTTGCGGTATTGCGGTGTTTCGGTATAGCGGTATAGCGGTATAGCGGTATTGAGGTGTTTCGGTATTGCGGAGGGAGCGAACTTTTGATGCCTCCATCCCCGAGCCTCCGGCGAGGCGTGGAGGCTGTTTTCTGACCAGACTAGGTTAGGGGACGGTGGGCTTCCTGCTGGAGTGCTCGGAATGAAGCCTCCACAGTTCGCCTGAGGCTCACGGATGGAGGCATCGGTCGCAGGATATGGCTCAATTCACCAATTCCCCAGAACCTTAGATCCTTTTGGAGCCTACAGTTCGCCTGAGGCTCACGGATGGAGGCATCGGTCGCAGGATAAGGGCTCAATTCACCAATTCCCCAGAACCTTAGATCCTTTTGGAGTCTACAGCTCGCCTGAGGCTGATGGATGGCGGCATCGGGCGGATGCGGACTTCGTTGACGCTAAACTATTCTTGTGATCCGCGAAGACCGGTTGATTCGATTATTTCTTGACTTGATCCATATCAATGCGCCTGCGCTGCAGGAGCGGGAGGCTATGGAGTGGACGAAGGCTTATCTTGAGAAGATGGGGCTGGAGGTCCGTAAAGACTCGGGTGGGGAGAAGATCGGTGGGAACTCCAACAACTTGATCGCTTGGCTGCGTGGGAACGTGCCGGGCGCGCCCAAGGTGTTCTTGTCTGCCCATTTCGATACCGTCGAACCGACTGAGGGGCTGGTCGTTGAGGAGCGGGACGGCGTTTTCTATAGCGCTTCGGACACGATTCTCGGCGCCGACGACAAAGGGGGGATGGCCCCTGCGATTGAAGCGGTTCACGCCTTGATGGAGTCAGGCGAACCGCATGGCGATATTTGCCTGCTGTTCTCCTGCGCGGAAGAGATCGGCCTATTAGGCGCAGACGCGGTGGACCTGGAGGAGTTGAACCTCGACTTCGGTTACGTGCTCGATACAGGACCTCCTGTCGGGAGTTTCGTGATACGGACGGCAACGCACGACAACCTCGATATCCTAATTCACGGTCGACCCGCCCATGCAGGGAAGGACCCCGAGAACGGAATTAACGCGATGCAAGTTGCGGCGACGGCGATTCAGGGGATGTGCCTCGGTCGCATCGGACCGGAAACAACCGCGAACCTCGGGATTATCGAAGGGGGTACGGCGGTGAACGTCGTGTGCCCATTCGTCAAGATCAGGGCAGAAGCGAGAAGCACCAGCGTGGCCGAATTGGACGCTCAGGTCGCGCATATGATTCAGCGTTTTGAAGACGCGGCGGCCCAATGGAATACCACGGTTGAGATTCAGCACCACAGGCATTACAACGCGTATCAAATCGCCGAGGACTCTCCAGTAGTGCAAGTCGCACTTGAGGCGAGCCGGAATTCGGGGTTCAATCCGGCATTAAGGACGACTTTGGGCGGAAGCGATGCAAACATCTATAACGCTAAGGGCCTTCCCTGTATCGTTGTAGCTACAGGAATGGATAAGATTCATACTCATGATGAGTGCATTTCGCGCGAATCATTGGTCGATACTGCCCGTCTTACATATCAGATTTTGCTCAGTGCATCAAAGGTCAGGTAGGAAGCTGAATAACCGGGATTTTCAAGAATCCTTCAGGGTGCTATGCTTTGTGCTGGACGCAGTCCAATCGATCACGGAGGATATAACATGAAGAAGCAATTACTTTCATTCGCGGCCCTATCGGTCGTATGCGCATGTGCAACCGCTCCTGCATTTGCAGATCAAACGATGCCCCAGTCACCGGTGGGCGTATCGCTTCGCGTTGGTGGTTTCGCACCGGCAGAATCCGATACCAACAATAACGCAGGTACGTCGTGGCTCGCAGCGGGATTCGACTACAAACTATCCGGGATTCATTACTCCAAGCTTCCTCCAGGATATTTCTCCGTATCGATCGACTACGCCGGAAAGGGCAACTACCGATCGGCTCCCCTGCTCCTGAACTACACCTGTGGCAAAACGCTCTATTGGAGCGCAGGCGCCGGTGTGAACTTCGCCCGATTCCCCCAGGACGACGGAGTCATGAACGATAAAGTCCGATTCGCCTACGATGCAGCGATCGGTTTGAACTTTGTGAACGGGCAGATCCCCCTGTTCCTCGAAGTTCGATACTTCGGTTGTGAGAACAATCGATTGGGCGGCACCGCCGTCTACGTCGGCGGCCGATTCTAGAATCGGAAGACTGACTTCAGTGGGCCAAGGAAACTTTCTTGGCCCATTGTCGTTATAAGGAAGTGAACTCTGGGAGGCAGGCTGCGTCGTTACCCACAATTATGGAATTGTGCATCCGAGCAGCAAGGGCGAATGTGAGGGATACCCGTGACTATGCTGCGGAAGATGCGATCGTCGATCGCTGCCGTAAGCAGGATTTCGAAGCATTCGGGAAACTCGTTGACGCGTATCAGAACCGAGTATTCGGTTTCGTCAAGAGGATGGTCCTAAGCTCCGAAGAGGCGGCAGACGTCACCCAAGAAGTCTTCATTAAGGCTTTTCAGAATTTTTCGCGATTCGATGGACGCTGCTCGGTTCGTACCTGGCTGTTCCGAATTGCCTACAACCTCTGCGTAGACCGGTCGAGGAAGAACGTCCGCAGCCTATCGGAAGTGGCCCTTGTCGACCCTTCCGAAGGCGAAGAGATCGATGTCGCCGATTCGAGATGGCAGCCGGAGCAACTCGTAATGGACAACGAGTTGATGACGGTTATCGAAACCGGAATCGCTTCGATGAGCGAAAAGCTGCGAAGCGTACTAATCCTCCACGACCAAGAAGACATGGCATATGAAGAGATTGCGCAAATGCTCGACGTCCCAATCGGTACAGTAAAGAGCAGGCTGTTTCTTGCACGCGCCCATCTTCAAGAAGTATTGAAACGATATACGGAAATCGGTGTATAAGGAAATGAAAGGCAAAATGGACCCGAAAGACAACGGAATAGATGAGTCGAGGCTGAAGAGCGCTCCTCAGTTGGCCATTCGAGATTTGGTTCGTGGGCTGCCTGAAGAGACGGTAAGCATGGCTTGGCGAAGCTCTCTGAATGAGCAGCTTCTCGTTGTGGCGGCTAAGCAGCGCAAGAAGCGACGCATCTTGTGGTTTTCCGGCCCTGCCGTCGGTATTTCCCTTGCGACCGCATTAGCCTTTGTGGTCCTATTCCAGCCTTCCAGCCATCCGACGGTCAAGGCGCCGGAGTATGGGATCGAATCTGCGATTTTGAACGATCACCACAGTTCGACTTTGTCGAACGAAGTCTCGACTGCAGGACTTAACTCAACGGAGGTATCGACTGAAGCCAATGAGTCCGATCCGGTGGACGGACTCTGGAATGAGGCCGACGTCGAAAGTCTATGAGCCTTCGTGCCCTTACTGTGGCATCGAGCATCGCCCTTATGTTCGTGGCATCGGCACAACTCAATCGCCCACCTCGCGATTTCCCTAGGTATCGCGGCGACGTTCCGATCCTGCTGATTCGGGCAATACGCGCTCAGCCATTCTTACGATACACAGGCACTTACACCGTCGAATTCAGACAAGGTCCGACCCCGTCGCGACACCAAGAGTTCATCACCCGAGACGGACAGCAGTACCGAATCGATTTTCCCAACGACTCGCAATTTGCCGGCCAGGTGATCGTCGAGGACAAAACCGTGCGGTTGCACTATCACCCGATTCCTAACGAGATCGTTCAACAACCTCCGAGGCACGGGGAGGCATGGGAGAAGGTTGCGAACCTCGCCACCGATCCGAAGTTTCGGCTCAGCACGTCGCCGGGAGAGCTGATTGCAGGGTTCAAGACGGAGCAACTTGTGGTATCGGATCGGTTCGGAAACGTTCTTCAGCGCCTGTTTATCGAACCGGGTTCGGGCGTAATCATGAAGCGCCAGATCTTTGACCTCGTGGGGACGCCAGTCGGATTCTTCGAGTTCAGCCAGATCGACCTATCACCAAAAATCGATCCGGCGTCGTTCGTTATCAAGCGGAAGAACGCAACGCTAATCACCCCGTTCGCGCAACTGCAGAGGATCAGCAAGCGGCAGGGCTTTCAGCTTCGAGTCTTGGCGGCTGGGTCCGGATTCCAACTGGAATCGGTTAATCCTCGGAAGTTCGCGGGAGTCGCCGGAATCGTCCAAACGTATGTGAACGGCAAGATCCGACTCTGGATCTACGAACTGAAAGCTCCCGTAGACCCGACAAGATTGCGACAACAGGCCGGTAAGAACGAGCACTTCTTTTCATTCCAGAACAACGGTGAAACCGTCGTTCTGATCGGCAACATTCCCGAGCGAACGCTTGAGCGGTTCGGAACGATGATGTCTCCTGGAACCCTGCAGCCCTCGTCTAAGTTATAATCCGTTGTGGCGTCCAAGAATCTGCCGCGAAACTCAAAGAAACGCAGGCCCCCGTGGGTCCGGTTTCTGAAGCAGGGCTTGGTTTTATTCGCCACGCTCATATTCCTGGGCATTTCGGTTCTCGGGTTTTTCTACTTCAACGCCCGTCGCGATGCCGAAGACGCGATGAACGATCTGCAGAAGCGGATCGACAGCGTCAACAAACCCACTTCGAAGATTTTGAGCCGGGACGGTGTCGTTCTCTTCAGCGTCAGCACGGAAAACCGGATTCCGCTCAAGCTGAGTCAGATTCCGAAATTCGTTCAGAACGCCGTCATTGCAGCCGAAGACCGGCGTTTTTACAAGCACACCGGGGTTGACCTGACCTCGATTGCGCGCGTCATTTTCGTCGACATGCGCGGAAGGAAGCTTTCCCAGGGCGGCAGCACGATCACGATGCAACTCGTGAAGCTGCTTTTCAACGGCAGTTCCAAGACGTTCAAGCGGAAGATGAACGACATCGCCTATGCCCAGGTGATGGAGCAGCGGCTGACGAAAGAGCGGATCCTCGAGCTCTATCTGAACAAGGTCTTCTTTGGAGAAGGTGCTTTTGGGATCGGAGAAGCGGCACGCGTCTACTTCAACAAGAACATTGAGGACCTGACCATCGGCGAGGCCGCGATGTTGGCGCGATGCATTCGTCGCCCCAGCTACGAGAACCCGATCCGCGACCTAGAGGCGGCAACGACCAATCGCGACGTCGTTCTTGGAACGATGCGCGACGAAGCGATGATCACCGACGAGCAGTACGAAAAGGCGGTCGCCGAGAAGCCAAAGGTAAACACGAAGCCGCCGACATCGGGCGTCTTCAAGAAGCCAGGCGCCGAGTATTTCGTCGACCACGTCCTTCAGTATCTGGAGAAGGACCAGGGTCTAGACTTGCTTAACAGCGGCCTCACGATTGAGACGACGCTCGATTTCGACCTGCAGAGGCATACCCAACAGGTATTGCGGAATTTCGTCGATGAATTTGGCAGGCACCTTAAGGTTAATCAGGGCGCCTTCATGGTCATGGACAGCGATGGAAACATCCTCGCCGAAGTGGGTGGCCTTAACTACCGACAGCACCAGCAGAACATCGTAACCTCGGGAACGCTTCAGCCTGGTTCCGGATTCAAGCCTTTTGTCTACGCCACAGCGCTGAAAGCGGGGATTATCAATATGGACAGCATGCTGTCCAATGCGCCGATCTCGATAGTCGATCCCGTAACGGGCAAGTTGATCAAGTCGTTTCGAAATGCCAGTAGGAATGAAAATCACCCATTTTATGGGTTGCGTACGGCGCTAGCTTCTTCGATAAACCTTTGCGCGATTCACACGATTGAAGCGGTCGGACCCCAGTCGGTGGTTGATACCGCCAAGGATAGCTTTGGGTTCCGATCGAAACTGGACGCATACGATTCCTTGGCGCTTGGAGCTTGCTCGGTTGCACCAATCGAGATGGCGGAGGCCTATTCGGTCTTCATGCTGCATGGCGATCGTGTCGTTCCCCAGCCGATCGTAAGAGTCGTTGCTAACGATGGCAGCATTATCAAACAGTACGAGCCGCACAAGATCGTTGGGGCTTACGATACTGCCGTTAGCGACGAGGTCGATGAGCTATTGCGAGGCGTCGTGGAGTACGGAACGGGATATGAAGCAAGGATCGTTCCGAACGCACGCGGCAAAACAGGGACCACGAACGAGGCGAAGGACGCATGGTTCACTGGGTATGCCGACGGCGTGTTGGGTGTTGGTTGGGTCGGCCACGAAGTCAAGAAGAATGGTATCTGGACCCCAGTCGAGATGAACACCGAAGTCTACGGCGGAAACACTTCGGCGAAAATCTGGGGACAGGTCATGAAGCTCGCCCACGAACGGTATGGCAAAGCACAGGCCAGTCACGATGCAAAGCCAGACAAACCTAAAGCGATCGATCAGGCTGCTGGCGCCGGGGTTGACCCAGACCTGATGGCAGGCCCGGGTGATGCCAAGCAGGACCCCGCTAAGAACGGCGACGGGGACGATGGGACGATCGTTTTGACCGGAGATGCCGATAAAACGGAGCCAATCAAGCCAGGTGACGACAAAGTTGGCGCAGGTAAGCCGATCGCTCCCGATGCCACCGGCGCCAAGCCGCCAAAACCGAAGCCAGCCGTTAAACCAGAAGACGATACGATATCCGTAGACATCTGCCAGGACTCTGGGCTTATCGCCAATCGGTACTGCCCAGAAACGGTGACTCGAACCTTCAAGCGTGGCAGAGAGCCGAAGCGTATCTGTCATATCCACGGACCGGGGGGATAGCTGGATGTCGGTTATCCACACCCCTAAGAAACCGGACCTCGACCTCCGGATGATGGCGTTTCCCGGCGTGATGTTCGCGGCGATGGTCGTTCTGTTTATGCGGCTCTGGTATTTCCAGGTCGTCAAGGCGCAGGACCTCGTCGAGAAGGCCGACGCCTCTCGCAGCATCCAGGTGACTCAACCTGCGCCGAGGGGGCTCATCTATGACCGAAACGGCGTTCTGCTCGCTGGCGTAAAGCCCGAGTTCGTGATCACTGCCATGCCGTCGGTGCTGAAGAAGCATCCGGAAGTCGTGCCAGAAGTCGCTCAGATACTCAAGGTCGACGAAAAGAAGCTCAACGTCAAGCTCAACGAGGCGAAGAGCCGACCGGACATGTACTCCCCGATTTTTGTCGGCGCGGCAATGAAAGCGGGCATCCAGATCGCGGAGACACGAGACGATCTTCCTGGGATCGGTGTTCAGCTTTTGCCGATGCGCTACTACCCGGACAGCACGAGTTTTACGCACGTACTCGGCTATGTCTGGGTGCCGAGGGAAGAGGACGTAAAGAGAATTGAGAAGCTGGGTAAGAAGCCGGCGGACTACGTTGGAAGGGCGGGCATCGAACGAGCTTTCGAAACCGATCTGATGGGAGTGCCCGGTACCGAAGAGCGAGAGATCGACGCAAAGCGGAGGTCGGTCCGATCGATGGGAGGCAATGCGGCCAATCCTGGCAATCAGTTGATCCTGACCCTCGATTCGAAGCTTCAGAAGATGGCTACCAAGTTCATGGCGGACCATCACTATGTTGGAGGTGTGGTTGCGCTCGATCCCAAGACGGGTGAAGTCCTTTGCCTGGTGAGCAGCCCCACATTCGATCAGAACCTCTTCATTGGCGGCATCTCCGAGAACGATTGGAATACGATCAACGGAAACGAAAACAAGCCGATGCAGGATCGTGCGATCACTTCATCGTACGCTCCCGGCTCGACATTCAAGATCGTCACAAGCATCGCTGCCTATCAACACGGAACGTTCGATCCCGACCGGCAGTACTTCTGCGAAGGGGGAGTGAAGATCGGCACTCACTTCTTCAAGTGTCTCGGTTACCACCGATCGCTTGGCTTTTACGACGCCATGGCTAAATCGTGCAACAGCTATTTCTATCAGCTAGGGCGGTCTGTCGGTCGAGATGCGTTGATGAAGGCGTGCGACGATGTGGGACTCGGTAAGCAGCAAGGGATCGAGATCGGAATTGAAGGAAAGGGAACGGTACCGACCGATCGGGTGGTCAAGAGGGCGCGAAGAAGCGAGCAGTGGTATGCGGGCGACACCCTCGAATTCTCAATCGGACAAGGATTTATTGCGGCAACCCCTCTGCAACTCGCCGACTTGGCGGCACTGGTCGCGAACAACGGAACGAACTACAAGCCCCACCTTCTGCGTGAGATTCGGTCCGCCGACGGGAAAGGGCCGACCACGAAGATCGCGCCTGAAGTTTTGCACCATGTGCAGGCATCGAACGAGTTTTGGAGCGAGTTGCAGAAGGCCCTTATCGGCGTCGTTGACCACGGTACCGCTGCCGGCGCGAAGATTCCGGGCGTCATCTGGGCAGGCAAGACGGGAAGCGCGGAGCATGGCGACAAGACGGGGCGAACCCACGCACTTTTCGTTGGCTATGCGCCTGCCGACGATCCGAAGATCGCCATCTGCATCGTGATCGAATCGACAGGACACGGCGGAGACTTTGCGGCTCCTCCTGCGAAAGAGATCGTCGAGGCCTACTTGGCAGAAGGCAAGTCCAAGGGCTTGCCAAATTCGGCGGCGTCGGCGTCGGCTGCGGCGCCTTTGACCAAGTCGCCAACTGAGCGATAGGCCTCGGCAAGAGTTTTTGCGGCGGTTGCCGCTTCCAGCATTTTCGCTTCCGCGCTCTTCAGGTCTTCGCCTCCGTATGGCAGCGCACCATCGGTGTTGTGGGCGAAGCGGACGACGTTCGGAACCGTCAGGCTTAGGTACTGCTTAAAACCGTCGACGGCGGGCTGAAGCAGAGCGATCTTCTCTTTAGCATCGGTCGTCTTTGACGCGAGTTCGATCCTGGCGGCAAATGTGAGCGTCTCAACTAGCTCGGGGAGGCTTCTCACTTTGAAATACTGCGTCTTTTCGACATCGACGATGCTCTGCAGGGTTTGCTTTGCTTTCTCCTCGTCGCCCATCTTTTCCTGGATTTCTTTCAGGAGCGAAAGTGTGGACAGGTTATTCGGGTCGACCTGGACTGCGCGTTGAATTGCCCCTAGGGCATCGCTATACATTCCGGTGCCTGCGTAGATTTTGGCCAGGAAGCGCAAGTTGCGAGTGCTGGGGCCGGCTGCCACCGCGTTCTTAGCGAACTCAAGCCTTGCCGTTTGGTCCTGGGCGACTTGCGCAGAGAGGTACCAGACTTCGGCATCCCAAGGCGCGGTCGATCGTAAGGAATCCAGGCGGCTCTGTGCGTCGTTGATCGTGCTTGCGGTCATAAATGCGCGTGCCTGAGCCCTTGCCGCCTCTGTGACCCCTAGAAACAGCATGAATCCGGCGATGAGGGCGATGCCGGCGGCTGCAACTCGACGTAGGGCGGCGGGGAGGTATTCGGGGGCGACAGCATCGGAGCTGAGAAGCAGCCCGATACCGAACAGGAGGAACATCACGAGGCCGACGCCAAAATACGATAGATCGCTGTCGATGAGGCTGTGGATGGCTACCGAAACAACGGCGGCAAATACGCTTGCGCGAAGAACGTTCTGATGGCTCTGGAGTTTTGATCCACCGCGAAGCAGAAGCCTGCCCCAACAAGCCATTGCAGCAAGGAGAAGGAGGGGAGCAAGGGCGCTCGCTTCGGCCCCAAGCTGAAGATAGGTCTCGTGAGCAAAGTGCGTTTGGGTCGTCAGGCCAGGCCGAGCGGATTCAAACTGAAACGTTCCGATCCCACTTCCAAGTGGATTCCTCTCCATCAGCTTTACCGACGTCTGCCAAAGCAGCTTTCGGAACCCGACCGATTGGTCCGCAGACGCGCCCGCGTTGACGAAGCGATCCCCGGGAGTCATGACGGACGGCTTCTCTCCAGGCTTAGCCTGCGTTGCGGCAGCAGCCTTCGACTGCATCGACATGGCGACGACGAGCAACCCGATCACGGCGACCGTCCCACCGATCGTGGCCATTGCGCGCCCCTTTTCACGTCGTGGCAGCCAGAAAGCGAGGAGAGAGCCAAAGAGGGCCATGCAAACGAGCATTGCGGCAAGGGCTCCTTTGCTCTGGGTCAGGAATAGGGCTAGGCCAATCGCAACGCATCCCAATGCAATCCCGAGGCCGATCGCTCTTTCCGCGTTGATAGAGAGCCCAAGGCCGAGGAATAGTCCGACCACCAGGATTGCCGCCATCGCATTTGGGCCGACCCATTGGGGGAAGATCCGCCAAGTCGGGTCGAGAAACTTCATGCTGCCGTACTCTCGAATCCCAAGAAGAGCGAGGAGAACGCAGCCTGCGAAGATCGCAGAGAGGATGACGGTCGGTCCCTTCTGGCGACCGCCGGCGGCGACGACCGCGTAGAGGGCGATGCCGTATGTCAGCCACTCAACGGCGGCGGGAAGGGAGACGCCCTTAAAACTCGAGTAACCGATTGTCGTGAGGATCAGGGCAAGCAGCACCATTACGATCCCACTGAATGTCGTGTTTGGGACCTGAAGGATCTTGCGCTGGAGGAGCATGATCACAAGAGCCGCGGTGCAAAGCAGGGCAAGTATCGCGTGAGACAGAGTCGGCGTTTCAGACGCACCCGTCAATGCGTTGATCCATGGATCTCCCCCGGGGTTCATCGCAAGTGCTTCCACGGAAACCTGTCCGCCGATAAGCGGCGCAAGGAACCCGGCGATCGCCAACAAGATCAGGGGTATGTCGATTTTCTTGTTCATTTCTGCCGGTTCCGCTTTATTTTGTCTAGCTTGTTCTGTGCGATGAATAGGCTCGCACGAACACCCAACGCAAACGCAGCCCCCGTGAGGGCTAATGGACGCAAGGGAAGAAATACCTCGGGAAGCATGTTCTTTTGGTAAAACCGGAGCATCGAACGATGGAATCGGCCGATCATACGATTCGGGGCCTTATCGGTGCTTCTGCCGATGGCGTGGGTGACGACGGCATCGGGGAGGTAGATCACTTTGTATCCGCCCTTCCACGTTCGGAAGCACCAATCGACATCCTCACAGAACATGAAGTATTCGGGGTCGAGCACTCCAACGTCCCGGATGACTTCCTCTCGGGCCAGGAAGGCACATCCGCTTACCCAGTCGACTTCGCGGGGACCGTCGTGGGTCCAATCGAGCATCAGATACTCGCGAGTGAAACGGTTCTTAGGGAAAAGCTTCCCAACGAATGTGTTTCGGAATAGGGCGGCGAGTGGGTTGGGAAAGCGGCGGCAACTCAGTTGGAGGGTGTTATCGGGGTTGAGCACCTTTGGCCCCACGATTCCGGCTTTCGGGTTTGCTTCCACGTAGTCCAGCATCGAGCGAATCGCTCCGGGATGTACGGTTGCGTCCGAGTTGAGCAGGAAAACGGGGCCGGCGGCTCTCTTCTCAATCGCGAAGTTGTGCCCGCCCGTGAATCCAAGGTTCGTCGACATTCGGAAAAGTCGGACCCAGGGAAAAGACTGCTGTACCATATCCGGCGAGCCATCTTCGCTGTTGTTGTCAATCACGATGACTTCGAACCGAGCTTCATCCTGAGCTTCTTCCAGGCTTTGAAGACATGCCCGAAGATCTTCTGAAGTATTCCAACTGCAAATCGTAACGCTAAGCTCTAAATCCGACATCGTATCCCTTGGCGCGCACCATTGCGGCAACGAAAATCAAAAGAGATACGAACGGTAACGCTACCACTCGAATGCCTTTTCCGTAGTGCTTCCACAAGTAACGACTTAGGCACTTGTGAGATTCCCAAATCATGCTCTTTCGCACTTGTTTCGTGCTCTCGCCACCGTGGTGACGAATCTGAGCCTTGGGAGTATACAAACAGTCGCAGCCTACTTGCTTGAGCCGAAACAAGAGGTCTACCTCATTGAAGAAGATTGGGAACGATTCGTCGAAAGGAGATCTCGCCGATCCGACCTTCTCCAGTGCCGCCTTCCGGAAGAGCAGGAAGGTACCCATCGGCTGGGGAGCGGTTTGCTCCAGTTCGTAGTCGAAGCAGGAAAGGCGGTACGAATCGAAGACGCCACCCATACGTTTTCCGATTCCGGTGACATCTCCCATGATTCCGAGAAGGGTGGGGAAACCTCGGACCGACTTCTGGGTGTTTCCGTCGAGACCGACTTGTCTGATGCCGATGCACCCCGCGTTTGGGTTCGCCCTAAGTCGCTCGATGGCGATGTCGAGTGAGGCGTCCACAAACTCGGTATCGGGGTTGAGAGTCAAGAGCCAATCGCCAGACGCGTTCTCGAATGCCAGGTTGTTCCCTTTGGCGTAGCCCGTATTTACCTTGCTTGCGACGAGCTTCACAGTGGGGAATTCCGAAGCGACCATCTCTGCGCTGCCGTCGGATGAAGCATTGTCGACGACGACGATTTCAAACGGCTCGGCGGAAGGATGTCGGGCGATTGAGAGAAGGCATGTGCGTAACAGATCCTTCGTGTTCCAATTCACGATAAGGATGCTGAGCATGTCGTGAGATTTTACACGAACGGTCTATTGCTCAAAAAACCATCAAAACTGCGGGGTTCGTTTTTGAACCTGCACAGATTCGTTGAACCTATTTGAGCCTGAGTAAGAATAGTGTAGGGAACGCTAGCACGGGTTGACACTGTACAGATTGGACAGGTAAGTTCCCATCGTTTGCCGAGGTGCCCGTTCGCGGGAGGGGCAGAACGTCGGTGCTGCCGACGTGGAGGAGGGAGCTTGCAAATCAAGAATCTGACCTTAGGATTAAGCCTTTTACTTTCGGGATCCGCCATCGCCCAGCAGCAGGCACATACCGTCAAACCTGGTGACACGCTCACCGGCATCGCCGCGATCTTCAATTCGCGCGCAGAAGCGATTCTCAAAGCAAACGGCCTTCCGAAAAACGCTCATCTAGTAGCCGGCCAGAAGCTCATCATTCCGAACGCCACCGTATTCGCCGAAAAGCGATATAAGGTTCATAACGGCGATTGCGATTGGACCATCGCTCGCAAATTCAACACTTCGATCCACAAGCTTCACCTTGCAAACCCAGAGGTTGAAGATTGGGATGCCCTTAAGAACGGATACGCGTTGCGACTTCCGGGAACCTCAGGGCCGGTCGCTGTCGCTCATATTGAGCACAAGAGCTCTCCTGTCGCACACCACCTTACGACCCGCCAGTTTGTTGTGACGGAAGACGATAACGACTGGGTGATCGCACATCACCTTGGCGTTTCCCTCAAGCTCATCCATCAACTCAACCCAGGCGTGAATTGGAACAAGTTGCGCGCAGGCCGACATATCGTCGTGCCGGGCAACGACGGATCGAGCGGAACGCGAGTCGCGCACAACAGTTCGAAGAGTAAGGTTAAGATCAACAGAATTCGGACCCGGTATGCCGTAGTCAATTCGGATGCCGTTTCCATCCGCCGAGAGGCGGGCGCCCATGCTCACAAGATTACGACCGTCGATACCGGGACGCGCGTCGTTGTTTTGGATCGGGACGGAGCTTGGTACAAACTGCGCTTCCCGCGAGGAACCGAAGGATGGGTTCGAGGCGATTTTCTCAATCCTTCTCACGCTCCTGTCGCTTCCAGACAGCGACATCATTCGTCTTCGGAGTCTCGCGTTGCGAGCCGAAGCCGACGTCGACATGGCCATACATCGGAAGCAGTCGTTGCACTTGACAGTGACGCAAAGGCGAATCCCATTTTGAAGAACGCGGTTGCGATGCGCGGAACAAGGTACAGCTATGGCGCCAGTTCAAGGCACGCCACCGACTGCAGCGGTTTCACTTGGCAGGTCTACGCCAAGCAGGGAATTCACCTTCCCCGAACAAGCCATGAGCAAGCGCATGTAGGGCAACCGATCAAGTCCAACGACTTGAAGCCAGGCGATCTCGTTTTCTTTGGCTCAAGGAATCACCGTGGGGTCGGCCATGTCGGCATCTATGTTGGAAAGGGCAAGTTCATTCACGCGAGCAGCGGCGGTGGCAAGGTCCAGTTCAACAGCCTCAGCGACAATTATTATCAGAACCACTATAAAGGCGCCCGCCGAGTAGTAAAGGCTTCTAAGTCGCACCATGCGGCCGCCAAGCCGTCTCATTCATCGCAAGTGGCGTCGACTGCCGATACGAATCCGACGCCGTTGGGCAAGTAAGAGCTGCTTTCAGATAGCTACCTTTCACCTGTGTGATAGGTAGCTTTTTTGTGTGACCGGTAACCGGTTCCCCCGCAAAATCTACTAGTATCAGTTGCGCTATCTGATATTCTCTAACTCATCGAACAACTAAGGGTCTTTACGAAATCTTTATATTCGGATCCAGTTCGACAAAAGCAGAGAATTGAAATGAGAGAAATTAAGCACCGCCGCAATAACAAGGGTTTCACCCTGATCGAACTTCTCGTCGTCGTCCTTATCTTGGGAATCCTAACCGCGGTCGCGCTGCCATCCTATCTCAGTTCGGTGAACTCCTCTCGTCAAGCCGCGGCAAACTCAAATGCTAAATCTCTCTCGATCGCGGTCCAGAGCAAGGCGATCACGGCAAACTCTTACGACACGACGCTGGCCGACTATGCGACGGATATGGGCGGCGCCCTTCCGTTAAACCCCTGCACGGCGACGACCACGGGCTACACGATCACGGCAACGGCAACAACCGCGACGGTCGCTGCAAATGTCGGCACGAACTGCGGCACTTGGACTCCGACGACGTACTCGCTAACTCTCTAGGCTTCCTTGTTCCTTCCAGCTTTGCTCCGGCTTCGCGACCTTTAGCGAGTCGGAGCTATTTGTTTATTGAGCGCGTTACCGGCGATCCGTTGGGGAATCGGTCAAACATTGCGCAGAAGTATTGCGACAAGGTTCTAGCCCTTGTCTTTTGGGCTCAAATTCTTACACACTATCAACTCCTTTGGCCCGGTCGTCTAGTGGTTTAGGACATCGCCCTTTCACGGCGAAGATCGCGGGTTCGAGTCCCGTCCGGGCTACCAAATCTTATTTGGGACTGGGGAAGTTCATCGTCCCCTTGTCGTTTCCTTCGGCCAAAGGTGCAACCTTACCGCGGAGCGGTTATGTCTGTTTGTCCTCTGTTGTGCCGCTCTGGCGGTGGTACGGTGGGTCCTTCCGCCGCAGGCGGTGACGAATTCGGGCGAACACTGCCTTCTAATGTCTGCATCCTAGCCTCCGCGTTCTGGTGATCACCTTCCTGGCGCATATCCTTTGAACGTCGGTAATGGGACGCTTCCCGCTTGGGCCGTTCTCCATTCCGTCCTTAGAGGTTTGATTTACGCTCGCACGCCCGGGCGTCGCGTCATAACTCGTCCGCACAAACATCGGACTCAAACAATGACGCTCCACTGAGCCCGGGCTAGCTCACTACAAACCTCAGGGACTCCAGGAGAACTGGAAGGATCTTCCTATTCCGGAGACACGCATCGCTTCGACGCTTCGA